>Ga0255757_10000142_pt1 | contig 67739 bp, 55 predicted proteins | sample 071ome_27_FD_179957 | JGI IMG/M metagenome (GOLD analysis project Ga0255757, IMG submission 179957) | Coastal salt marsh microbial communities from the Groves Creek Marsh, Skidaway Island, Georgia - 071409AT metaG (version 2) | ecosystem: Environmental > Aquatic > Marine > Intertidal zone >...
CGGCCTCCACTCCGGAAGAATCTTGCACCATCGCCCCGGCGTGATATGATCACCCTAACTTCTCACTCAACTTGGGCCAGAAAGTCGACGGCCGGCAATTCCTTGAAGGAGCAGAATCGCACGCGATCCATATTGCTCTCGGCTCACAAACTTTTTCCTCGAGACCATTCTTTAGCAAAAGATGTGGAACGTGGGAAGCCATCGGTGTTCGATTTTCAGTGAGGTTTCCATGGCATCTTGAAAGCCGTTTTCATGCGCTGAGGATAGAAGTGGGTGTAAAGCTGAATTTGCCTTTCCGATCTGCCATGGGGTTCATTTAGGGGATTGTCTGAAGCCGCGTTTTGTTTCAAGGTAAGCGCATGTCGAAACGATATCAAATGGTGCAGTTGGATGAGGTGGAAGCTGTGCGCTGTCCTTGTGGTTTTGCAAAACGTGCCTTTGCTTCTCCGGAGAACAAAACGGCGACCTTGCACATGGTGGATATCCAATCCGATTCCAGAACCCATTATCACAAAAAACTCACCGAGATCTATCTGGTGCTGGAAGGGGAGGGAGAAATGGAATTGGACGGCGAACGGTTTCCAGTACGCCCGATGAGCGCCGTCATGATCCAGCCCGGTTGCCGGCATCGCGCGATTGGTAAATTGAAAATCATCAACATTCCCGTCCCGGCATTTGATCCGGAAGACGAATGGTTTGATGATGAAAATGAGTAACTGATCTTGATACTTCGCACCCATGAAAAACCGATTCTTTTTAACAATTGCGTTATGTCTGACTTCCTTCATGTTCCCGGGGCACGCACAGGAAGCAGGGCAGGGAAAGGAAGCAGTCATCGGAACCTGGAGCTGGACGACTCGTCAGAGCAATGGGAACCTGTATTCCAGCATCATGGATGTCGAACTCGATGATGCCGGCCGTTTGACGGGGGCTCTGCGTCATGCGTCGGGGGATCGAATTCCGTTTGAGTCAATCCATTGGTCAGACGGCACCATCAAGATTCTGTTATCTTATGAAGTTCTTGGTCACCCATTTCAGGCAGAATACGAAGGGAGCCTGAAAAAGGGCGCTTTGGAAGGGACTGTTGGAATAAAGTTTGTTGAGCGTACGATTGAGCGGAGCTGGAAGGCTGTTCGTGTTCAAGATTACCCTCTGGATGGTGAGTGGGATTGGAAACTCCAAACGCCGGATGGGAACGAACTCAAAGCAGTGTTGCGCATTCATCACACCAAAGATGGCGTGGGAGGAAGGCTTGTCTCGGATCAGTTCGATTCGGAACTTAACAATGCGAGATTCTCTCAAGGGGTGTTGCAGTTCACGACCACCAGTCAGGATGGCAACACGACCTATGCGTCCAAAGGCAAATGGCACGGAAACCGTCTGGTGGGTGAAGTGGGTTCTGCTTCGTTTGGTGAAGATTTGAAACTGACGTGGGAAGCTGTGAAGCGGTGATTGTTTAAACCGCAGATTTCGCAGATGAACGCAGATTTTTATTACCCACTTCAATGGTAGAAAGTAGTTTGTTATGTTGATTTGAACAAAGCCATCGGAGGCTATTGAGTGAATTTTTTTCAGGGGATAGCTTGAACTCCGGCAACTCGTCCATAGAGTGACGCCACTGAGAATTTAGAGATTGAAATCAAGGGGTGAAGAATGATTCAGTCGGACATCACTTTGTGCCTGGATAAAATCTGCGTTCATCTGCGAAATCTGCGGTTCATAAACTCTCTAACAATTCAATTCTCCTGTTTCAGAAAACGGGTTCGCCGAATTCGCAGTTGTAGATGGTGCCGCATTGGGTGCATTCGGCGTCGAGGATGTTGAGTTCGGATGTCCAGCGGTAGGATTCATCACATTTGGGGCAGGTTACTTTGTAACCTTTGACGCGTTCTTGTTTCTGGTAAACTTCGCCCGGGAGATGCGTCAGGTCTCCATCCTGCAGGGTGACCAGATCGTTTTGTTCCGGGTCATCAATCTCCGCCAATCGGTTGGCCTGGGCATTGACGACTTGTTCGAAACAGTTTCTTACCAGACGCGCGTTTCCGAAGTGTTCGTCTTTTTCCTCATGCAACAAATGGAAGTAATGCAGGAGCTGCGTTTTCAGTTTTGGCGAAAGCCGAAGGTCGTTGCGTCGACAGAGTAAGCTGAAGATGCGGCACAGTTCGGTTGGAAGGTAATCGGGAAACTCCACAAAACGAGTGAATCGGCTGTGCAATCCGGGGTTCGAATGCACGAAGTCTTCCATTTCCGCCGGATAACCTGCCACGATCACGATGAGCCGGTCGCGGTCGTCTTCCATGCGTTTGAGCAGGGTGTCGATGGCTTCGCGTCCGAAGTCCTGATCCTGTTTGGCCAGGGCGTAGGCTTCGTCGATGAACAGAATGCCGTCCAGCGCCGCATCGATCATGCGGTTGGTTTTAATAGCGGTTTGCCCGACATATTCTGCGACCAATGAGGAACGATCGCATTCCACCAGATGCCCTTTTTTCAATACGCCCAATGCCTTGTAAATGCGGGCCATCAATCTGGCAACGGTGGTTTTTCCGGTGCCGGGGTTTCCTGTGTAGACGGCGTGGTAGCTGGTTGGAATGGATTTGAGTCCTTTCGATAACCGCATCTGCTGCATCTTGGCGAAGTTGGCGGATTGCCGGACTTTGTCTTTGACTTCCTGAATGCCGATCAGGTCATCCAGTTCGGCGAGCACCTCCGCGAGGTCTTCGGCGGAGCCCCGGTGTTGATTGGATTCCGTTTCGTCGTGTTCGGCGCAGACATCGTTGATTTGTTTCAGCAGGTAGCTGATGAAGCGGTGTTCTTTCGATGAAAGGGTGCCGTCGATATGAGAAAAGGCATAGCAAACCTCATGTGTCAGGTGAGCCAGGAACAAGAGGATCCCCGGGGGAAGTTCCAGTTTCTTGAGGATCAGGGCGGCATCCAGGAAAAACTTGTCGAGTCCCAGCTTGATGTTTTCCTGCACCGCATCCTGCAGGGTGATGAATCGTTCGTGCGAATTCTCGATGTATTCGGAAATGGCGTCTTGTATGCGCATGCCGCTTTTGCGGATTTGACCGCGGTCCAGGGACAGGAACCGATCTCGATGTGGAGCGAAGAAATAGCCCTGGAACGCCTGTACCATGTCTTCGGGGCGGTTGTTGTAGAGGCAGGCGGTCCAGAACTGTGCAGTGGCGTCCGCGACCAGTCCAAATTCCTCACGGGGGAAGAAGACACCCCACGCGCCTCCGACAATTTTTCGAAATAGATCGGATAAATCCTGAAGCAGATCCTGAGTGCCTTCGGGTGTTTTCTCGTAGGAGAGTTCCGGGGGGATCAGGACTTCCATGTATTCCCAAAGAAGGCGGCCGGCAAACAGGGTGCGCGCGAGTTGTTTGACCGAGATTTCCTCCGCGTTGGTGACCTGTGCGATTTCGGGAATCTTTTGTTCGAGTTTTTTGAAAGATTGAAGAAAGCGTTCTTCGATGTGTTGGAGGCGGTTGAGTTGATCTTCGTGAAGGAGTCCGCTTTCGGAGAGCCATTTCAGGTTGTCTGCGGTTGTTCGCTGGTTGGCGGTTGCCAGGGCTTCATACTGGATGGGAAACTCACGGCGGGAGCTTGGGGTGCCTGCAAGCGAAACCAACACCGACCCTGGGATCAATGTGTGATGGGAAAAGTCTTTGACCAGATTCTTCATGCGCCGTTTGAGGTGATCACCATAAGGAGGCCAAGGCCGCTTTGCGAGCCTATTGTGAAAAAGAAAAGGGACGCAATGGCTTGCGTCCCTTCGTGTTTGAATTGTTGGTTTTGAATATCCGGGTTATGCGCTGGCGGCTTCCTGATATTCGCGATCGCGAACGATACCCGGCTGCGGGATGGGGTATCGACCATCTGGGTTCTTGGCCAGAGGTGCGTCGGATTGCAGCGTCAGTTTGTCTGCATTCGGTGCGAACTCGTGATCGTGGTTGTAGATCTGATCATAGGTGATTTCCTGTCCAGTATGAGCAGCCATACGACCCATGGAGGAAACCAAACTCGCTGTTGCGCCGCGCTTGACCTCGTTGTAAGGCTTGTCGTTGCGGATGGCATCCAACAAGTCGTCCCATTCCAATTGGTAAGGATTTTTCTCAGGTTGAGGGAAGGCCCAGATCATGTCGCGACGGGTGATGTTCTGTCCGTTAAAGGTGCGGCAGCGGCCAGGTGAATGGGATGAGGTGGAAACAATGCCCAATCCTTTGGTTCCATGCACATAGCTGGCGAAATTATCGTGACAACCGATCATGGTGCGTCCGTTCAATTGGAACTTGGAACCGTCTTTGAAGGTATATTCCACGGCATAGTTGTCGAAGTTCTGATCGATGGCGTTTTCATCGCGGTAATGGCGTCCACCTAATGCGTGTGCCTTGATGGGCCAATCGTTCTTCATCCAACAGCACTCGTCGACCTGGTGAATATAGAAATCGTTGAACAGACCACCGCTGGCCCACAGGAAGCTGTGGAATCGGCTGATCTGATACATCAGGTCGGACATGTTGCCTGGATTCGGGCCGGAGAAGGCGGAACCGACAGGGCCATGCATGCGGTAGGCGCGCATATTGAGGATGTCGCCAATCTCGCCGTCCTGGATGCGCTTGTAAAGTTCCTGACGTGCTCGGCAGTGACGGACCATCAGTCCGACCCCGACCTTGATGTTCTTCTCGGTGGCTTTGTCCGCGAGAGCGATCATGCGACGGGTGGTTGGGCCGTCGGCGGTCAATGGTTTTTCCATGAACACGTTGACGCCTTTTTCAATCGCGTAGGTGAAGTGCACCCAACGGAAAGCAAGAGGAGTGGTAAAGATGGCCACGTCGCCGGGATTGAGGGCGTCGATCGCGTGTTTGTAGGCATCAAAGCCGATGAACTGGCGATCGATGGGGACTTCCATCTTTTCTTTGTATCGTTTGTTCAGGGTGTTGAAACTACCGTCCAAACGATGCTGGAATACATCTGCCATGGCCACCAGTTTGGTGGGGCCGTTGGAAACCGACAAGGCATTGGCTGCCGCACCCGTTCCGCGTCCACCACAACCGATGAGGGCGACTTGGACGGTTTCGCTGCTTTGCGCATGTACGTGGGGCAATGCAACGCTGGCCAGCGCGCTGGCTGCGGTGACTTTGCCTGTGCTCTTGATAAATTCACGACGCGAGGACTGTTTCGCGTCCGATGGATTTGATGATTTATTCATGATGATTTCGTTTACTGATATGAAACCTAAAAACGCTATTGGGATCTGACGTCAGTATCCCGTGAAACATTCAGGCTTGGCAAGGGATTTGTTGAAAACATATGATCCCCCACATGATTCCCAAGATCTTGCTCAAGGAGTCCATCGTGGCTCCTCCCGGTTTCAACCGTTGGCGTGTACCACCAGCCTCGATTGCCATCCATTTATGCATCGGTTCGGTCTATGCCTGGAGTATCTTCAATCCGGCCCTGATTCGTGAACTCGGAGTCGTCGGTTCCTCGGCGGGTGACTGGACCTTGAGTTCGGTGGTCTGGATCTTTTCCGTGGCGATTGTCTTTCTCGGATTGGCCGCTGCCGTCGCGGGTAAATGGCTGGAACGTGTGGGTCCCCGTTGTGTCGGAGTGACGGCCGCCATTCTTTGGGGAGGAGGTTTCATGATCGGCAGTCTGGGGGTGGCGATGCATCAACTCTGGTTGATTTATCTGGGGTACGGCGCTCTGGGGGGCTGTGGGCTCGGGCTGGGGTATGTGTCTCCGGTCAGTACCCTGATTCGATGGTTTCCGGATCGCCGGGGCTTGGCCACCGGTCTGGCCATCATGGGCTTTGGTGGTGGGGCCATGATTGGGGCTCCGGTCAAGGAAGCTCTCTTAAAAGCATTTTTCAAAGCGCCGGAATACGTTGGTGCCGAATCAGATGTCACCATGAAAACCGAAGAGGGGAAACGGTTTGTGCAGGTGGGTGGGGACTGGAAGGAAGCCGTTCTGGCCACGTCATCTGATATTGCGAAACTTCCCGATCCAAACCTCCAGGAGGGAGCTTATCTGGTGGGAACAGGTAACACGGGGGCTGCCGGCACGTTCATGACCTTGGGGGTTGTCTACTTTCTGGTCATGATGGTGGCATCTTTTTCATATCGGGTCCCGGCAGCAGATTGGCGTCCGGATGGTTGGGAACCTCCCACCGACACGGAATCCAGCAAACGCATGATTACCACAGGCAATGTCGATATGGATCAGGCCTTGAAAACTCCGCAGTTCTACTTCCTGTGGATTGTGCTTTGTTTCAATGTTACGGCAGGCATCGGAGTGATCGGTGTGGCCAAGACCATGATGAATGAGATTTTCGGAACCACTCTGCCTGCGGTGGTGAATGGGGCTTTTGCTGCCACCTACGTGCTCATGATCTCGGTGTTCAACATGCTGGGACGCATCATTTGGGCCAGCGCCTCGGATTACATTGGGCGCAAAAATACCTATCATTGTTTCTTTGTGCTGGGAACATTGCTTTATTTATCGATTCCGTGGACTGCTGGGCAGGTAAGTGCTTCCCCGGCAGTGACCTGGTTAGTGATGTTCTACGGCGCGACGATGATCATCTTCACCATGTATGGAGGTGGGTTTGCGACCATTCCGGCCTATTTGGCTGATATTTTCGGCATGCGGTTTGTCGGTGCGATTCATGGTCGTCTTTTGACGGCCTGGAGTACGGCGGGTGTGTTGGGACCTCTGGCTATCACTAAGTTACGCCAGGCCTCGGTCGACGAGTCCATCCGGAACCTGGCGGCCAAAGTCGATGATAGCCTGTTTTTACAAACCTTTGGGGCAGGTAAGGATCAGATTGAATCCCTGATGGCTGCCAAGACGGTGACCGTCTCCAAGTTGATGTCCATTGTCCCTGATGGAACCATCGATCCAACCCCGGGACTCTATAACTCCACGATGTATGCCATGGCGGCTTTGCTGGTGGTGGCGTTTTTTGCCAATCTAGCCATTAAACCAGTGGCCAGCCACCATCACATCAAAGAGGAGTCGAACTGACATCCGGATAAAATTGCGCTCGACGACTCTATGATCCTGTGGTTTGATCCTCGGTCAAATCCCAGTCAATTTATGAAGATGCAAAACATGACTCGCTCCGTTTGTGGTGCTATGGCGTTCACCTTGGTGACTTCCCTGGCAACCTTGGCACAAGACTCCAACACCGCCCGACCTGGTGGAAAACTTTCCCGTGATGTCTCCATTCATTTGGAAAAGGTTGCCGGCGGTTTTGCTGATCCCATCAATGTGGTGAGCCCCAAGGACGGAAGCGGACGGCTATTTGTCGTCGAGCGTCCCGGTGTTGTGAAGATTGTCGACAAGGATGGTGAAGTCATGCGACGTCCATTCCTGGATATCAAGGAAACAGTGGTCAGTTCCTTCTTGGAACAAGGCCTTTATGACATGGAGTTTCATCCGGACTTCAAAAACAACCGCAAATTTTACGTGCACTACTCGGACATGTGGTTCAACGGGGACTCTTTCATTGTTGAATACCAGGCCTCGGCGGACAACCCGAACCGCACCGATCCGGATTCCGTACGTGTGGTGATGCAGATCGAGCAGCCTTACTCCAACCACAACGGTGGCGAGCTGGTGTTTGGTCCGGACGGCTATCTTTACATCGGTAGTGGTGACGGTGGATGGGAAGGGGATGTCCTCGGTGCGGGTCAGGACCTAAGCACCTTGTTGGCAAAAGTTCTTCGTATTGACGTGAACACCAGGACCGCTGAAAAGGGGTACGGGATTCCCAAGGACAACCCCTTTGTGACGCCACTTCAGCAGATGGTGTTGTTTGGCGTTTCCGAAGAACGTTTTGCGGAGATTCATCCGAATGCACGTCCTGAGATTTGGGCCTATGGGGTGCGTAATCCTGTTAAAATGACTTTTGATTATAAAACGGGTGATCTGTACATCGCCGACGTGGGGCAGAACCACTGGGAAGAAATCAACTTCCAAGCCGGTTCCAGCAAAGGTGGAGAAAACTACGGCTGGAAGTTCATGTGCGGCACGCATCCGTTTCCCATCTCAGCTAAAAATGCTCCGCAGGTGGGAGTGCTTCCGATTGGGGAATATTCTCATGTGACCGATGGCATCTGCGTGATTGGCATTGGTGTTTATCGTGGCAACAAATACGAGTCGCTGGACGGCGTCTATTTTGTGGCCGACTGGGGTTCCGGCAAAATCTGGGGAATGGAGCGTGACAAGGATGGCCAATGGCAGATGCAGGAAATGCTCGATACTCAGCTGCGTCCAACCGGAGCGGGAGAGGGCGAAGATGGAACGCTTTACGTGACGACCGCTACCCCCAATTATGGAGGGCCGGTTGATGCTTATGACAACGAACCAGGTTCACTCTGGCGTCTGGTTGAAAAATCCAAAGTTGCCGACGGTGTCGAGACTGTGCCTTTGGACTGATCGGTAACTGGGGAAATACCAAATTTTGAATCAGGGTATCAGCTCATTTATGAAACACTGGATGTATTGGATAAGAGTTTCATTGTTTATTTCCGCGTTGGCCGCATGTGCCTTCTCCATGGGGGGATTCAGTCAGGCTGTTCAGGCTGCAGATGCGGGACATGGAGATCATCCGGCAACCGGAAGAAAGATTCCTTCGCCTGGCCCGGATGACGTTGAAAAATTCATCAAGGTCGATCGTGATGCCAAGCATGTCACCTTTCCCCTTACGGCGACGTTCAATGACGCCAATCATGGCATGAACTTCAATGGTCACTTCAAGGGGCGGGCTGTCTACACGGTTCCCAAAGGGTGGAAGGTCACCTTCGAGTTCAAAAACATGAGCCCGGTTCCGCATAGCGCGGTGGTGGTCGAAGCTTATATGGCGCGTAAACTCCAGGTCGGGGAACCTTACTTCGACGGAGCTTCCACGACAGATCCGTTGAAAGGGCTCAAGAAGGAAGAGAAATTTACCTTTGAAGTGGACGAAGCGGGCAAGTTTGCCGTTGCCTGTGGATTTCCCGCGCATTCCGCAAGTGGTCATTGGTTGTCCTTCAATGTCAGCAAGGACGCCGAAGTCCCCAGCATCGAATTTCCCAAGCACCCCTGATCGTTATTTGATTTCGTATTCAAAAATGCTCCTCTGGAGTGCGGTGCCGTGATCACCGCAGTCCAGAATTGCCCTTCACAAGAGCGAAATCTGTCCAGTATCGGAGAATGCCGTTAATCCATTGTCAGCGGACCTGATGTGAAGTTTCTTCTCGCGATACGTGGGAGCCGCTCCATTGCATTTTTTGTCGGAGAGTGTTGAAGAATGCGTTCTCCGGGAGGTTCAACAAGTTGACCTGATCGGGTATGGATTGGATTTGGATTCGGTCATGGGGGGCGACATCGATTTGTTTCTGGCCATCCGCAGTGAGCACTGTTTCCACATCACGGCTGAGGATGCTTACCTCGATGCTTGCCTGCATGTCCACGATGACGGACCGGTTGGATAATGTATGCGGGCAGATGGGAGTGAGGGTAAACACTTTTGCGTTCGGGGAAACAATTGCTCCGCCTGCCGAGAGGGAGTAGGCGGTCGAACCGGTCGGGCTGCTGATGATGAATCCGTCACAGCGAAAATGGGTCAATAATTGTCCGTCCACCCTTACTTCCAACTCAATCATGCGGGAAGCCATACCACGACTGATGACGATATCGTTGACAGCGATGAGTTCCGTTGAGGTATCCTGGTTCACTACCGACCGGATGAATGGTCGTGTGTCATGAATGAGTTCTTCTTTCCAAACCCGTTCCAGCGTTTCCTCCAGAGCTTCGACCGGGGCGGCAGTCAGGAATCCAAGTCCGCCCGTGTTGATTCCGAGAAGCGGAATGGGATTTCCCTGCAACGAGCGAGCCACATGCAGCATGGTGCCGTCGCCGCCGAAAACGATCAGGATGTCAGATTGAGCGGCTGTTTCACGGATGACGTCGACGCCTTCGGTGCGGAAGGATTCGAGCGTTTGTGCGCGGTCAATGTGCACCACGGAGCGGCCTGTTTGTTCGATCAGCTTGCGCGCGGTGGCGATCGCCGTCTTCCAAACGGGCTTCTCCGGGTTGGCTACAAGACCAATGCGACTGAGGTTGAGTTTAGTGTTTTTCAAGCCAGACCAAAAATTCTTTGTTTCCTGCGGGGCCCAGTATGGGGGATTCGATCACGCCATGCCAGTCCAGAGGTAGTTCATTTGTGGCAAAAGATTGCAACGATTCGATGACCTGTTGGTGAACATTCGCATCCCTGATCACGCCACGCCCCTTGTCGGCTTCTTCCTTGCCGGCTTCGAACTGGGGTTTGATCAGGGCGACGATGCTGCCGCCGGGTTCGAGCAAATCTACGGCAGAAGGCAGAATATGTTTGAGGCTGATGAAGGAGCAATCCACCACAATCAGGTCAATCGGAGCATCCAATTGATCCTTTTTCAAGTGGCGTGCGTTGGTTTTTTCCATGACCACCACGCGTTCATCGGTTCGGAGTTTCCAGGCCAGTTGACCTTGTCCGACATCGATGGCGAACACTTTTTCAACGCCGCGCTGCAGCAGGCAATCAGTAAATCCGCCGGTGGAAGCTCCCAGGTCGGCGGCAATCCTGCCACGCACATCCATGTCAAAGTGCGTCAGGGCGTGATCGAGTTTAAGTCCACCCCTGGAGACGAAAGGATCGGATTCCTTTAGACGAATGATCACATCGGGCTTGATCTGTTGCCCGGGTTTTGTGGCAGGTTGATCATTCAAAAGAACGAGTCCGGCCATGACCGCCCGTTTGGCGCGTTCGCGGCTTTCATAATGGCCGCGTTCCACCAGGACCTGATCCAGTCTTTTTCGTTGGGCGCTCATGTGTTCGCTGTTCCGCGAGCTTAAAGATCCTGACGCTTTCGTGCAATGTATGGTTGTGAATATATCCTTTCATCTCCTGGCTGAGTTATGAGACGATGTCGGCACTTTTCCATGAAAACGATTTCTCTTTTATTAGCGTTATTATGTTGCCTGGCCGGAGGCACGACTGTCCGTGGTGATCAGGCAAGGCCGAATGTTTTGTTGATTTGTGTGGATGACTTGCGGCCTGAACTCAACTGTTTCGGTCAATCCTACATCCACTCCCCGAATATCGATCGTCTAGCCGCTGCCGGGCGCATGTTTCGCAGTCATTATGTGCAGGCTCCAACTTGTGGCGCTTCCCGCAACACGTTGCTCACCGGCAGGTATGGCAGTGCCGGAAACGATGCTCTGTTCCGGCGTGCCGCTGCCCTGAAGAAGCAGCCGGACGCCTATCCCCCGAGTATGCCTGAATGGTTTCGTCAACATGGATACACCACCGTTTCCGTTGGAAAAGTGTCGCATCATCCCGGCGGTTGGGGAGGGGAGGATTGGGACGATTTAATGAACCTGGAAATGCCCGGCGCCTGGACTCGACAACTGCTTCCGGCAGGACCGTGGCAGCATCCGCGTGGCTGGATGCATGGCCTGGCCAATGGAGAAATCCGTGTCAAAGCCGGAGATATGGATTTGTTTCAATCTAAAGACGGGGCGGACGCCATCTATCCTGACGGGATCTCCGTGGACGAAGCGCTGCGTCAAATGGATGCCTTGACGGCCGATTCACAGAATCCATTCTTTTTGGCCGTCGGGATCCTGCGTCCACACTTGCCATTTGGCGCTCCGGCCAAGTACATGTATCATTACAAAGAAGCCGAGCTTCCGACGACCCCACATCCAATCAAGCCCGAAGGACGTACCACCTGGCATCGATCAGGTGAATTCATGAAATACAAGCGCTGGGGTCGCAACCCGAATGATGACGCGGCTTTTGCCTTGGAAGTGCGCAAGCACTATGCCGCTTGTGTGAGTTATGCGGATGCCCAGGTTGGTAAACTACTTCAAAAACTGGAAGACACAGGGGTCCGTCAAAACACAGTGATCGTGCTTTGGGGGGATCACGGCTGGCATCTGGGGGAACATGCCATTTGGGGCAAGCATGCCTTGTTTGAGGAATCCTTGCGTTCGCCTTTGATTATTTCTCATCCGGAAATGAATGATCCCGGAAGTCCCTCGGATTCGGTGGTGGAAACATTGGACCTTTTTCCGACGCTCTGTGATCTCACTGGAGTGTCGATTCCGGATTTTGCGCATGGTGTGTCGCTGGTTCCCATGTTGGAAGATCCGGCTCATGGCGGGCATCCTGCCATTTCCTACACGGGGGGAGCACAAACCATTCGAACCGACACGCACCGCATGATCTTGCACAAGGATGGTTATGTCGAGCTGTATGACCATCGCACGCCGGAAGGCGAGACGCGGAATGTGGCTGGCGAACATCTTGGGTTGACTGGAAAATTAACCATCCAGTTGCAACAACGGTTGAAGTTGAGATAGGGGAATAGATTTGGTGTTGAGTCACTCTCAGGTTTATGGCTAGTCCTCTTCAAGCCGGAAATTAAAGGGAGTTGGGATTCACGCTGGTTGAATTGTTGGTGGTGGTGGCGGTGATTGGCGTACTGGCATCCATGTTATTGCCGGCTCTTTCGAATGCCAAAAGTAAAGCCGAGGGGATTGTCTGCGTCAATAACGTCCGGCAAATGATGGTCGGTGTCAGGATGTATGTGGATGATAACGGTTACTATCCGGTTTCGCACGACAGCAGAAGCTCGACGGGCCGACAAAACTGGTTTGATTTTTTGGAACCTTACATGGAACAAGAGTGGCCTGAATCCAGATTGAGCGCCTCTGGATCAAGCTTTGCGTGTCCGGCCTATACCAGATTGGGAGGTGTCTACTCCGCTCATAAATCTTACCTTGTGCAGCGCTTGGACCGTGAAGGTAACCCATTGGGTGAAGGCATTCCGACGGAATACACGGTGGGCGCTTACGCTTACAACGGATTGGGGACAGGGGCTGCATTTCGGGACATATCTCAGGGACAGCACTTAGGATTGAGAGGTGACTGGCCTGCTTCAAGGAGTGGGGATTCCTTCGTGAACCCGGTGTCCGAATCGCGCATTGTCCAACCTTCCGGGTTCATCGTTTTGGCGGATGCTCCTGCTTACAATGGCTCAACCGTGACGACTTCCGGAACAATGGATCGAGACAACAGGAAACTTTCCGGTCGACTTGCTTTTGGATTGTTCAATCGAAATGATGATGAAAACGTTTTCTTTTCTTCGCTCAGCATTTCAGAAGAGGCTACGGAATACTATAGTGTCGGCTTCCAGGCCATGAAAAGAAGGCATCGGGCCAAACAGTCCATGGGTTTTGCGGACGGCCACGTTGAAATGAAATCGATTCCAAAATTCAATGACCTGAGCGATCAAAACATTCGGAGACTCTGGAATACCGATCATGAACCTCATTGAGCTCCCCTCTGCTTAATAATTGTTGTATATCTTACTTCAGAGATAAGAAAAACAACAATTACTTTCAGAGAGATAATCTCCTTTTTAAGATCGCTCAATCCTACCGTACTATTTCCCTGAAGGCGGTTCGTCATGCTCCGGAATCCATTGCTTGAGGTTTGCGATTACCTGGGATACTTCCTTCCTTGAGGCCTGGTTGTGCCACTCGTTCGGATCATTGCGTAGATCGTAGACTTCTTCCGAGCCATCGGCGTAGCGTGTGTAGCGCCATCGGGTGGTCCTGATGGAATGGCTTCCCTTTGTATAGGTCGTGATGGCCGGGTGGTTCCATTCTGCGTTCGGTTGTTTCAGCAATGGCACCAGAGAGGTCCCATCAAGTCCCTCCGGACTTGGCAGATCGCACAGTTCCATCAAGGTTGGGTAAAGACTCAAAAGTTCAACGGGGGAGGAGCAAGTTTGATCCTTGGCCCAGTCGGTTGCGGTGGATCGAGGTGGAACGATGATCAACGGGACTTTGGTGGCGCGTTCCCAAAGGGACTGTTTTGCCCAACGCGCTTTCTCTCCCAGGAAAAAGCCATGGTCCGAGAACAACACGATCCAGGTGTTGTCCGCGTGAGGTCCCTCATCGAGTGCTTGGATCACCCGTCCGATGTTGGCATCCGTAAAGCTGACGGCTGACAGATAGGATTGGATGGCCTGCTGCCATTTGCCGGATTCGACAAACCATGCGTGATCGGGGGGCAAGGTGTTGTTTGTCAAATTGCGTCCGTATTTGGGCACATCTTCCATGTCATTGGGGAGGACTTTTGGAAGCCGAACCTGTTCCAGCGGGTGGAGGTCAAAAAATCTTTTCGGAGCGTAAAAGGGCACGTGTGGGCGATAAAACCCCACACCTAAGAAGAAAGGTTTTCCATGGCGTTTGTTCAGTTGCGCGGACGCCCATTTGCTGTTGATGACGTCGTGATAGTCTTCCTCCTTTTCCGGAAACGTTCCCCAGTCCCAGAGTTTGCTGCTGGATTGTTCAGGAGGGCAGTTCAATCGCGTGTCAGGAAGGGGGCCTTGTCCCCCGAAGGGACCGTAGGTCTGGAAGTTGCTGCGTCCTCCTGAAGCATGGAAGAGTTTGCCACACCCCATGGAAACATATCCGTTGGCCGCAAATTGCTGGGGGATGGTGATGGCGTTCTTGAGCCTCTTTGATGCGCGAAATCGGTCGCCATTGACGTAGATGCCCGAGTTGGAGGGGCGGACGCCGGTCATGAAGCTGACACGTGAAGGATTGCAGATCGGGGCCTGACAATGGGCGTTGGTAAAAAGAATGCCGTGTTGGATGAGAGCATCGATGTTTGGCGTTTTGGATTGTGGATGTCCACCGAGACAACCCACCCAGTCGTTGAGATCATCGACCGTGATCATGAGGACATTGGGGCGTGTGTGTGGGGTTTGAGAAAAGGCCGGCTGCGCACATGAAAAATGTATGACTGCTGCCAGGAAAAAGCCACAGACAGAATTGATCCGTTGCATTACTTTTCGAAAGAAAGACATTGCATGATCATGGGATCACAAGACCTAGATCGCAATGCCAGATTTATCGGGAGCATTCCATTTCTTCATTTTTTGCCAATGCGAACTGGTCATTGATTAGTTCTTCGTTCATGATCACGGGTGATGTCCTTTTTTAATTTCAGTTTTCGATTTGCCTTACTGTGGGCGGTTGTATTGGTTGGTGTTTCGGTGAAAGCGGCAGCTAAGGATCGCAAGCCTAATTTTATTTTCGTTCTAAGTGATGACATTGCGCAAGGTGATCTTGGGTGTTATGGGCAGAAACTGATTCAAACTCCTCGTCTCGATGCAATGGCTGCGCAGGGGACGCGTTATCTTCAGGCTTATTGCGGAACCAGTGTTTGCGCGCCGAGTCGTTCTTCGTTTTTTACCGGGTTGCATACCGGGCACTGTCCGGTGCGCGGTAATTATGAAGTGCCACCGGAAGGTCAGTTGCCTCTGCCCAGCGCGACCGTTACCATCGCCGAAGTGGCCAAATCCGCAGGTTATGCCACTGCCACGTTTGGTAAATGGGGGATGGGTTTCTTCGACACAGAGGGAAGTCCGCTCAACCAAGGTGTCGACCATTTTTACGGATACAATTGTCAGCGACATGCCCACTCCTATTTCCCGACTTATCTCTATGATGATGCTAAGCCCTTTGTGCTTCCAGGCAATGATGGGCAGACCGTGGGAGAAACGTATGCACAAGCGTTGATTCAGGATGATTTGATTCGTTGGGTGCGAGCAAATGCTGAAAACCCATTTCTTTTGTTTTACGCGATTACGCTGCCTCATGGTCGGCATGAAATCGATGACTTTGGAATCTATGAAGACATGCCCTGGACGGATAAGCAAAAAGCCTACGCCGCCCAAGTGACAAGGATTGATTCGGATATGGGTGAACTTGTGGACACTTTGAAATTGCTTGGTATTGCTGAAGATACCTTGATTGTATTCAGTGGTGACAACGGATCATCGTTCAATCCAGAGTCCGAAATCGGGAAGCGGTTTGATCAAGCCAGCAACGGATTGCGAGGATACAAGCGGGGCATGTATGAAGGAGCCATGCGTCAGGCTGCGTTTGCCTGGTGGCCCGGGACGGTGCCTGCGGGGCGGGTGGATGATCAACCTTGGGCTTTTTGGGATCTGATGCCGACCTTTGTGGAAATGAGTGGTGCGGTTCCTCCCAAAGGATACGAGACCGACGGTCATTCCCTGGTGAGCTATCTCAAAGGCGGGGATGCGCCGCAACGTGAATATTTTTATTGGGAACTGCATCTTGGTGACAAACCTGTTCAAGCTGCAAGGTTTGGGGATTGGAAAGCGGTTCGTAATGGGGTTCACAAGGAGATTGAGATTTACGATCTATCGAGCGATCCAGGAGAATCGAACAACCTGGCCTCGAGCCGATCCGATCTGGTTCAAAAAGCCGAAGCCATCTTCAAGGAAGCTCATCGGCCTGATCCGAACTGGCCATTGGATCACCGCACCGACATGCACAAGAAAAGTGCCGCCAAAGCCTGGGAGATCAAGCGTAACCGCGACAAGAATCATTGGATCCCTGAAACTGCCATTCAAAAACTGAACTGAAATTTTACTTATGAAAAAAATTGTTACTCTTACCGTCATTTTTGCCTCCATGGTTTGCCTGCCTGGTTCTCTTTGGGGAGCAGCCATGACCACCAAGGCCGGGCCGCATGCTGAATTCCCGGAGCCAACTGATGCCTTGTACGTTCGTTCGCAGGCTTTGCAATCTCCCACCAAAGGGGAGAGCGTGGTGTTTATTGGAAACGGACTGGCCGAGCGGGATGTTTGGTACAGTCGAATGGAGACCGAGTTGCATCTGCGGTTTCCCGATCAGGAATTGTTTGTGCGCAACATGGGGAAACCCGGGGATACTCCCGGATTCCGTCCTCATGCCTCGCGTGGCTCTCAGTGGGCCTTTCCCGGCGCCGAAGAGTTTCACCCCAACCATCAGCATCATGAAGGGATCGGTTTTTTTCCAACGCCGGATCAGTGGCTGACACATTTGAAAGCCGATACCATCGTCGCATTTTTTGGGTTCAATGAATCGTTCGCTGGTGAAGCTGGTCTCTCCAATTATGAAGCCGAACTGACTGCTTGGGTGAAACATACTTTCACAAAAGCCTATAACGGGCAATATGCTCCACGACTGGTTTTGGTTTCACCCATTGCTTTTGAGGACTTGTCCTATCACCGTCACCTGCCCGATGGTCAAAAGGAAAATGCCAATCTGAAATTGTATGCGACGGCTATGGAACGGGTGGCGTCGCAGTTTGGATTAACCTTTGTGAATCTCTTTGATCGTACCAAGGATCTCTATGGACGGCAGGATGAACCCTTCACGATCAATGGATTTGCCCCCACCGAAGCCGGATATCAACAGATTGCCAAGTGGCTTGCGGATGATCTGTTCGGAGAAGCACCCCATGTGTCCAAAGCGGATCCCGAACTGGTGCATGCCGCTGTGAAACAAAAGGATTGGATGTGGAACAATGATTACAATCTGGTGAACGGTGTGCACACTCACGGTCGTCGCTACAATCCCTACGGACCACAAAACTATCCGGATGAACTTAAAAAGACACGAGAGATGGCCTACCTCAGGGACGATCGCATCCACCTGATTGCCCAAGGCAAATCGCAATCCCTGGAGATCAACGACGCCCGAACCCATGAGTTGCCTGCCGTGCCGACCAATTTTAAACAAAACGATGAGCGGGGCAAAATGGGCAGCACGAGCTACCAGGATGGAGAGGAAGCCATCAAGGATCTCAATATGGCAGAAGGTTTCCAGGTGGAGCTCTTTGCGTCGGAAAAACAATTTCCGGATTTGAAAAATCCCGTGCAGATGTCTTTTGACAACAAAGGTCGTCTATGGGTGGCTGTGATGCCGACGTATCCGCATTGGAAACCGGGTGATTCCATGCCGAACGACAAGTTGATCATTCTCGAAGACACCGATCACGATGGTCGTGCGGATAAACAAATCACATTCGCAGACGGACTCAATTTGCCAATCGGTTTTGAGATTGAACCGGATGGGGTTTATTTGTCCCAGGAACCCAACCTCGCCCGCTTGGTGGACGAAGACAATGATGATCACGCAGACCGCATGGACCTGCTGCTGCACGGTTTTGATTCACACGACACTCATCATGCCATTTCGGCTTATTGTGCGGATGCATCCGGATCTTTCTACATGGGAGAAGGGCGGTTCCTTCATAGTCAGGTGGAAACTCCTTACGGCGCTCAGCGTTGTAATGATGGTGGTGTGTGGCGGTTTGATCCGGTGACGTTTCGTTTGATTCGTTACAGCCAGACCGATTTCTCAAATCCCTGGGGTGTGGCATTTGACTATTGGGAACAGTGTTATATTGCCGATGGTTCACCCGGGAAAAGTTGGTGGGGATTACCTATTTCCGCCAAGATGCCTTATGGGGTGGAGATACCAAAGATCAATACCTTCGTTCCCAAGCGCGCGCGTCCCACTTCCGGGACCGAGTTTGTCAGTTCACGACACTTTCCGGAGGAATGGCAGGGGGCATTCATGATCTGTAACAGTATCGGATTTCTTGGGATCAGCGCCGCCAAAGTGGAAGACGATGGTGCAGGTTATAAAGGTGAGTTGATTGCCGATCTGATCTCTTCCAGCGATCGAAATTTTCGTCCGGTCGATCTTGAATTTGCGCCGGATGGATCCCTCTATTTCGTAGACTGGCAGAACACCTTGATCGGTCACATGCAGCATAATGCCCGTGATCCCAATCGCGATCATGACCACGGTCGTATTTACCGTATCACACACAAAACGCGTCCGCTGGTGAAGCCAGCCAAGGTTGCCGGAGCATCGATCCCGGAATTGTTGGACAATCTCAAATTGCCGGAATACCGCACACGCTATCGCACGCGTCGTGAATTGCGCGGGCGGGCAGCGGATGAGGTCTTGCCTGCCGTCAAGCAATGGGCGGACAATCTGGACCGCAACGATCCGGAATACGAACATCACCTTTGTGAAGCCTTATGGGTGACCTGGGGACAACGACAAGTCGACATGGAGCTGCTGCAAAAATGTCTTCATGCCCGCACTTACCAGGCACGGGCGGCGGCGGTTAGTGTCCTTCGGTTTTCACATCAGGACATCCCCAACAGCACAAGCCTGTTCTTGCAGGCGGCCCATGACACACATCCACGTGTGAGGTTGGAAGCCATCGTGGCGGCCTCATGGATCGATACCCCGGAAGCGGCACGGATCGTGTTGGAAGCTTTGCGATATCCGTTTGATGAATGGACCGGCCCGGTAACCCAAACCATCCTCAACGAAACACTCGCCGATGACGTGCAAGTGTTGTTGAAAAGAGAAGAGAATCCTTACCCCATTGCCGGAAACGAACGCGCCCGCCAATTCCTGGCAGGTGAATTGGATTTGACCAAAGGCTTCGAATCCGAGGAAGACAAGCGATATGGACCCACTTCGCCCTTAAGTGCTGCGCAAATGAAAGAGTATGAGTTGGGACGTGAAGTGTTTGGCCGGGATGCGCATTGTTCAACCTGTCACCAAGCAAACGGTAAAGGTGTGCCTTCTATCTACCCTCCTTTGGAGATGGCGGACAACCCTTGGTTGAGTAAAGACAACGATCGATTGATCAAAGTGGTTTTGAAAGGATTGTGGGGACCGATGCAATTGAAAGGTCAGACCTTTGATCCGAGCAAAGGCGTGCCTCCCATGCCGGGATTTGCGCCTTTGTTGAGTGATGAAGAGGTTGCCGCCGTGATCAACTACGTGCGCAACTCTTTTGGCAACGAATCCGAGTTCATTCGATCTGCAGATGTTGCCCGTATCCGTCAATCCACAGAAGCTCGTAAGGACTTTTATCGCATTGAGGAGATTATGAGAGAACACCCTATTCAAGGATGGGAAGCATGGAGCAAGGAAGCTGGGAATTATCAGAGTTTCGAGTAGTGCAAATGGAATGCTCATTTATCATTATTGGGCCAAGGCATGCTGTGAGGACATTGCTCCGTTAGTGAACATCTCACCGGTAAGGTTGATTCAATGCCACTTTGGTTTCCTTGCGTCGTTTGCGGAGTTTCATGTTGATGAGTTCGACTCCAAGCGAGAAGGCCATGGCAAAGTAGATGTAACCTTTTTCGACATGCTTACCGAGGCCTTCCAGTGTGAGCACAAACCCGATCAGGATCAGGAAGCTCAAGGCCAACACTTTGAGGGTGGGGTGGGCGTCGATGAAACGGCTGACGGCGTTGACGAAGAAAAACATCACCGCCATGGCGATCACGACGGCTGTGACCATGATTGAAATTTCACTGACCATTCCGACGGCTGTGATCACCGAATCCAGGGAGAAAACCACGTCCAGCAGCATGATTTGGACGAGCACGCTGGCGTAGCTAACTTTCATTGTGTTGGTCTTTTCACCATCCTCGCCTTCAAGTTTGCCATGGATTTCGTGCGTGGCTTTACCGATGAGAAAAAGCCCTCCAATGAGCAGAATCAGATCTCGACCAGAAATGGATTTTCCCATGACGGCGAACAGGGGATCCGTCAGTTTGGCCATCCAGGCAATTCCCATGAGCAGGATCACGCGGGTGATCAGGGCCAGGGCCAGGCCCGTTTTGCGTGCTTTGTCCTGTTGTTCCTTGGGGAGTTTCCCGGCAAGGATCGAAATAAAGACGATATTGTCGATGCCGAGAACGATTTCAAGGAGTGTCAAGGTCAGCAAACTGACCCATGCTTCAGGTGAGGTGATCCATTCCATGTATGTTCCGAAATTTCTTTTCTTGATTCAATGAATACCGGGAGGTTGCCACAAAACGGAAGTTTGTCATCAAAACAAATTTCCGACCGCCATGCCGATCACACTCATGGGGCCCTGATCTTCCAGGCTTTCGGTGGCTTTGTCCACTTTCTGAAGTGTCGTCGTCGCGTTGTTGAGCAGAGCCGGGTCGTTGATGAGCATGCCGATGCTGCCTTTGCCCTGGTTCAGCTTCTCAAGCACTTCGCGAAGATTCGTCATGGCCGTGGTGGTTTCGTTATAGAGTGTCGGATCACTTGTCAGCATGCCCAGGGTGCCTTCGCCCTGATTGAGCTTGGCGACGACACTGCGGGTTTCCGCAACTGTTTGGGTGATTTGATCCGTGGATTTCTTCAGTTTGTCGATGGTTGCGATGGCTGAATCGTAGAGTTCACGGTCGGAGATCAGCTTGCCTACGGTGCCTTCTCCATTTGCAATATCACCGGAGACTTGTTCGAGATTGGACAACATGTTGCTCAGTTTGTCTTTGTTTTCCTGAATCAAATCCCCGAGGGGACCCAGGATGTCTCCAAACGTGTCACCGGAAAAGGAGGAGGTCATGTTTTCCACCCCTTCGGCCACGCCTTCCAGTTTTGCCATGAGTGTGCTCAGATCGGGTTGTTCCACAGTGATGAGTTCGGTGCCGTTTTCGATCGGGACGCCGGCTTGTCCGAACTTCACCGCCACATAATGTTGCCCCATCAAACCTTCGAACTGGATGGCCGCTTCGCTGTCGGTGCGGATGGCCGCCTGTTTGTCCTGATCAATTTCCAGTTCCACCAGCACTTTGTTTGCATCAAATGCAATAGTGGATACGCGCCCAACCTGCACCCCTGCCACCTTGACCGGGTCGCCCGTTTTGAGGTCTTTGATGTTCTCGAAGCGAGTTTGCACCTTGATGGTGTTTGAAAACAGATTCACCGATCCGGCGACTTCCATCAGCACGAAAGCGGCTACCAAAGCCAGAACGACAAACAGTCCTACCTGTGCTTCGGAATTGCCCCGGTTTTTTTGCAGCGGGGTGGGTGATGGATTGGGTGTTTTATCGGGGTGTTGTTTTTCTGCATTCATGATTTGAGGGTGCTCAGTTCAAATTGGATTGGTAATCTTGGATTCTTCCGGCATTCAGGAACCGGTTTGTTTCTTCGTCGGCATGCTGTCGGATTTCGTCCGGTGTTCGAGGTTCCGTCAATACGCCGTTTTTCATAAAAGCGATTTTGTGCCCGATACCGAATGCCAGGTCACGGTCGTGGGTGACCACGATCGAGGTGGTGCCGTATTCCTGGTTCAGGTGCTGGATTTCTTTTCCGATGGTGACGGCGCTCAGTGGGTCCAGTTCACTGGTGGGTTCATCGTAAAAAATCATCTGCGGATTAATCGCCAGTGCCCGGGCAATGGCGACGCGTTTCTTCATCCCGCCGGAAAGGGCGCTGGGCATCTTGTGTTTGTCGAAATTGATATTGAGACCGACTTTTTCCAGAGAATCATTCACGATCGGATCGATGTCCGCGTCGGGCATCCCTTTGGTTTCCTTGAGATATAAACCAACATTTTCGCCGACCGAGAGGGAGTTCAATAGTCCTCCTGATTGAAATACGATCGCCAATTCCAACTGTTCGCGGGTCGCCGGATCATGGATGGAAGCGTTGTTGACCAGGACCTGCCCGGTGTCCGGTGTTTCCAGTCCGATGAGGTGGCGAAGCAAAACGCTCTTGCCGCTTCCGCTTGGTCCCATGATGACGAAGATAGTGTGGGGCTCCGCGGCAAAGTCGATGCCTTTGAGCACGAGGTTGCCGTCGTAGGATTTGGTCAACCCACGCACTTTCAGATCAACTGAGATGTGGTCGGAGGATGTCATTCGAAATAAACAAAAAAACGGGTGATGAAGTAGTCCAGAATCAGAATAAAGACGATTGATTTGACGACGGACTGCGTCACGGATGCTCCGATGGCGCGCGGTCCGCCCGATGTCTGCATGCCCTGATAGCAGCTGACCAGACCGATCACCACTCCAAAAACCATGCTCTTGCTGACTCCATGAAGCAGATCGGGCCATCCCACCGCAATGCGAAGGTTGCTCATGTAGGATTGATAGCTGATCCCGATGTCATGATTCATGACGGAAACGAATCCTCCACCAAGCCACCCGACCAAAATGGCAAACATCACCAACATGGGCAAGGCGGCGGAAATAGCGATCATGCGGGGGAGTACCAGGTAGCGGACCGGATCGATTTTCATGGTTTTGAGGGCGTCGATTTCCTGGTAAACCTGCATGGAACCAATCTCGGCGGTCATGGCGGAGCCCACTCTTCCTGCGATGAGGATGGACATCATGACGGGCGCCAGTTCCTTGCACATGGAGAGGCCGACGAGCTGGCCGATGACGAAGGGCAATCCGCGGTCGACGAGCACAGGTCCGGATTGCAAGGCCAGAACGCCGCCAATGAACAAGGATAGAATGCAGCTCATCAGCAATGAGGCATTGCCAATGTCAAAAAAGGCGGACAACACCTTGTCGCGCTGGCGCCAGGCATGAGGCAACGCCCGTAGCGTTTCCCATCCCAGCAATATCATGGCTCCGATCGATCGAATCATGTCTTTTGAAAATACATTTCAGTGGCCCAATTCAAGCAGCTTACACGGCAATGATCAAGGGGTAGAGGAGGGAGATCCGAAAGGAATAAAAAACAGGCGCCATTGACGTTTGTTTTCCTTTCGCTGGTATTGAAAGAGTCCAAAGAAAAAGGAAACTTTGCGTGATTGTTCAGTGGTTTCGGATCGATACAGGTTCCATAGCAGTGATTGACTGGATTTGCCGGTGTCACCATTGGATTCGGAACGCCATATGGACCAGGCGTGGGAATAATTGCGCTCGATACTTTCATTTCCCGGCAGGATGGGCTCCAGTATGGCCAGGGCCTGAAAACGGCGGTCTCCGTTTTCCTGGCGGTCGGTGGTGAACAGGGGCCATAAACTCCAGCGTTCGTAAGTTGTGTCACCGGATGCAAGGTTTCGTTCCTCGACGTGGCTGTAGAGGTACCACAACAGTTGATGACGCCCCCGCAAGGTGGTTTTCGTTTTTCTCTCGCGATACCGGTAGATGGGCCAGAGAACGAAATCACTGCGCAAGCTGTCATTGTAACTCAACCCGAACAGGGGCCAGAAACGACGACTGGATTTGCCTGCTCCATCCGCCCAGACCAGAATGGGCCAGGGGAAACCGTATTCCAGAAACTGTTTCTCCCGGTCATGCGTTCGTGTGAAACCGATGGGCCAGGGGGTTGTGATGGAGTCCCGGTTAGGGGATTTCAGGTAACTGTAAAATGGAACAAATGCGCTTTGCTTCTGGGGGTTCTCGGTTCCGATGCCGTTGTGATGCTTGAAAAAGAAGGGCCAGCATATCATGAGTCGGCGATGCCCCGGGATGGTTTCCTCATCACCTGTCATGAGTTTGCGGGAGCTTGGCTCCTTGGTCTCCCAACCCGCCAGCGGCCAGACTTGCCATCCTTTTAATGCGTCTCCTTCACGTAAGTGAAAAACAGGCGCCACGTAGTTGCGGGTAATTACATCCTTTTTCTTTGTTTTGACGTAGAGAGGCCAAAGAACAAAATCGATCTCATTCCGCAGAAGCTTGTTCTTCATGTGACCGTAGAATGGCAGGAAGGCCGTGTAATTGTCCTCGGGTTGCGTGCTGCGTTGCTGGAAATAAAAAGGGAAAATGGCCAATCGTTTGGCATCGGATTGATCCCGACCTTTACCGCCGTGGGCATTGATGAATTGCAACAGTTGGAGGCGGTATTCCTTGCCGAAACGGTCATACCCCAGGAAGGGATAAAACAAATCCCATTCGTCTGAATCAATGTCCTCGTTCTGGCTGCGGGTGAAAATAAACGGGATACCCCAGGTTCGGGTTGCGTCATAGGATTCGCGGTAAAGAAGCGGTCCGAAGAATTCCTTTCTTAAGCCTTCGTTGAGGGTGGACTCAAAGGTATGCGCCAAAGGTCCAAACGACATATCAGCCGTTCCCGAGCACGAAAAGCCTATCAACCAGCAGGTGATCAAGCACTCAAGGATTCTGATGTTTCTCAGTTGTTTCAATTCCGATTTCTTTTGCTCTCATATTATGCCGCTTACGTTTGGGGTCAAGCATCCGCCCATGTTGCAGGATTGCTTGGACGTAGCTCAAAAAACAAAAAGCCATTACCGGGAAGGGGAAGCTCCGTCTTACACCCTCTTTAAACCTCAGAACTTTGGGATGATTTTCCAGCTGCAATGGAAACGCCACAGTCATTCGATTAACTGTCGTTTCCCCACGTTCCATCTCTTTTGCTCAGGAACGTTTTCATGGCCGAGGACAAAAAATCCCCGTCAACCGGAACGTTGACGGGGAGAAACTGTTCGGAATGAGTGTTGGCTCCGGGGATCAATCTTCCTTTTCTGTATGATCCTCTTGTTCGGCCACTGCTTCTGTATGATCCTCTTGTTCGGCCACTGCTTCATCCACGTGATCCTCGTCGGTGTGATCCTCGTCGGTGTGATCCTCGGGATGCTCATCCACATCGCCCTCATCAGCTTCAAGAGCTTCTTCTGAAAGATGTTCGAGATGCTTGTTGAATTTCCGTTCCTGCTGTTGTTTGGGGAGTGGTGAAAGCGTCATGGAGATCCTTTTACCGCGAAGGTTGGGGCGTACGTCCACTTTTCCCATCGTTTGCAGGTCGTCACAGACCTTGTTCATCATGTCGAAGCCAAGGTTGCGGTGGGCATTTTCACGGCCTCTGAAGCGTAACTGCACCAAGAGTTTGTCTCCTTGGCCAAGGAAACGTTCCGCACGGGCCAACTTGATGCCGTAATCGTGCTCATCAATCGCAATGCGAAGTTGGATTTCCTTGGTCTTTTGTTTGTGGGTATCGGCAGCTTTCTTTTTCTTGGATTGCTCGTATTTATATTTGCCGTATTCGATGATTTTACAGACCGGGGGGGTGGCGTTTCCTGCAATTTCCACCAGGTCCATACCTGCATTCTTAGCCAATGCAATCGCCTCACGTGTGTCCATGACGACATTCTTGTCGCCATGCACCACCCTGACTTCACGAGCCCGAATCCGGTGATTCACCCGGGTTCTATCCTGATACCGTTTACGGAAAAACTTCTTTTTACCTTTAATAACTGACTCCTAATTAATGTCTCCAGTTGAAACCTCTGGTCTCGAGGTCGGTGCAGTGTTCCAAACATTTTTGCAAGGATCAAGCCTGAATGAGGTTTTTGTGTAACCTCACTCCTGGGTAACCAGGCTCCTTTTCCGAACCTTCTCGAGCTTGATCAAGCATCGGAGGATTCATCTGACCTGAACAATCATGAAAAAATAAACTTCCTTGCTCTTTCCTTTCTGTCAAAAGCAAGGAGTTATGGGTGACATCCCCATGGTCCTGGTAACCTTGGTTGACTCCTAGAGCGGGGTTGCCATTCTTGGCAATCCGGTCTATAAGCTGTGCGTCAATGTTCATCTCCAATTCCAAATTTCTTTCGTGGCGCTTGGTATGCAGCGTGGCTGTAACGATGTGTTCCTTGATCCTGGACGCGCAATCTATCGACTTTTCGCGCCAGGTTCTCCCCATCCTTTCCGAAAACTGTTTTGTCTGTCACGGGCCGGACACGCGGAATGAAAAAGATTTACGTCTGGACTCCAGAGAAGCAGCGACGAGAGATCTGGGCGGCTATCATGCGCTGGATCCGGATCAGCCTGAACAAAGCGAAATGCTCACACGCCTCCGTGATGAGGACGACCCCATGCCTCCCAAAGACGCAGAGAAGCAGTTGACCGAAGCTGAGAAGCAGTTGCTGGAGCAATGGGTGAAGGAAGGTGGCGCTTATGATGTGCACTGGGCGTTCAAGAAACCCGTTAAAAATCAGGAGTGGGTCGACGCTCAGAAGAAAGATTATCCCAATCCAATCGACGCGTTCATTGCTGCCGGTATGCGTGAAAAGGACGTCGATTTTGCGCCTGAAGCGGACAAGGCGGTTCTGGCAAGGCGCGCCGCATTGACTTTGACAGGATTGCCTCCCGAGCTGTCCGACCTTTCGCTCCACCTGGCCAACGGATCAGATCAGGCCTACGAAGAGTGGATTGGTCAGTTGTTGGATAATCCCAATTACGGGGAACACCAGGCCCGTTATTGGCTGGATGCGATTCGTTACGGGGACACGCACGGATTGCATCTTGACAATCGACGCGGTATTTATCCCTTCCGCGATTGGGTGGTTCGGGCTTTCAACGATAACATGGCGTTTGATCAATTCATCACCTGGCAGTTGGCCGGTGATCTGTTACCTGATCCGACCTTGGAACAACAACTTGCTACTGGATTCGTGCGCATGAATCCCACGACATCCGAAGGGGGAGTGATTCCGGCCGAGTTCCAGGCCAAAAACAATTTCGACCGCGTTGAAACCATGGGAACCGTCTTTCTCGGTATGACCATGGTGTGCGCCCGCTGTCACACCCACAAATACGATCCGGTCACCCAAACGGAATATTACGAACTCCTCGCATTCTTCAACAGCACCTCCGAAAATCCGTTGGACGGAAATTCCTACCTCTATGGGCCCGTTCTGAATGTTCCTGAAAACCAGCCGGCGTGGCATGAATGGGATGAACTGAGTTCGGAACGGCACGCATTATTGAAAAGTATCGACCCTGAAACCGTCGCCAAAGCAGTTGGAGACACGGGGAATCTTGGTCAATGGGAGGCGCAGGATTGGAAACGTTCCAAGTCTGTTGCAGTGGATGCGGTGGCCCCAGGTGATTCTGATTTTGAGGAACTGAAGGCGGATCATAAAGGCTACAAGAAAGACCGTTTGGGTTTCGTGGATGAAGCGGTTTGGGTGAGATTTCGAGTGAATTCACCTGTCCCGCAGACCTTGTGGCTGACCTTTTCTGGTGGCATGGATTCAGCTGTGTTCCTGGACGGCAATGCCATTGCCTCTCCAACACGCAAGCTCCCCGATCAGCGTTTTGTTAGCTTGCCGCTGGTGATGGATCAAGGTGAGCAGGAAGTGCTCGTCAAAATGTCCGGAACCGAAGTGCAAGTGCAGCAGGAAATTCGTATCGAATCCCCTTGGAAAACCTGGGCGGATAAAAAGGACTGGGCTTCCTGTAATGCGGGGGAGCAGCTAAAGATGCTGGCCGATTCCAAAGGTCCACTTGCTGATTTGAGCGAACATGCCAAAGCGTTCGAGCTTGCGCGTCGAGAGGCCATGGCGGAAGCCAATTTTACCACCACTCTCGTCGCCAAGGACCTGAAACAACCGCGCGAAACTAAATTGCTCAACCGAGGCGAATACGATCAACCGGTCGGAGATCCTTTGTCGCCAAATGTTCTTTCCGTGATGGGGGCTCTGCCGGAATCCGCTCCTAAAAATCGCCTTGGCCTGGCTAAGTGGTTGACCTCACGGGAACACCCCATCGTGGCACGTGTTCTGATCAATCAACTATGGCAGCGTGTGTTTGGTGTGGGACTTGTGCGCACGCCCGAAGATTTCGGTTTGCAGGGACAACAACCCACGCATCCCGAATTGCTAGATTGGTTGGCGGTGGAATTTCAGGACAGTGGCTGGGATCTGCAACACATGATTCGCCTGATGATGACCAGTCGGACCTATCGTCAGGATTCGTCCTGGCGTCCGGATGTCAGCGATCCCGAGAACAGATTGTTTGCACGAGGACCAAGTTATCGCTTGGACGCCGAGGTTATCCGCGACATGGGCTTGTGGGCAGCGGATATTCTGGATCCACACATGGGAGGCGAAGGTGTCAAACCTTATCAACCCAGCGGCATGTGGAAGGCCATGGCTCATCCAGCCAGCAACACCAAACTCTATGAACGCGATCGTTCCCACCGTGCTTATCGGCGCAGTCTTTATGTCTACTGGAAACGCACCAGCCCGCATCCGATGATGACCTTGTTCGACGCACCCAGCCGTGAAGTCAGTTGTGTGCGACGTTCGCGCACGAACACCTCTTTGCAATCGTTGGGATTGCTTAACGAAACCCAACGCACCGAAATGGCGCGCATGCTGGCAGGCCGACTGTTGACCGAACGGTATTCGGATGATGAACGACTGGATTATTTATTCGGCCTCCTCGCGAGTCGCCCAGCCAATCATACCGAGCGCAAGGCCTGCCTGGATCTCCTGAACAACATGCGTGAACGATATGCCGACGACGAAGCAAGCGCACGGAGCTTGATTGCGGTCGGGGATTTGCCCAGTGAATACAATCTGCCGCCGAAAGAACATGCCGCCTGGACTCAGGTGACTTCGATTGTTTTGGCCAGCGATTCGGCAATCATGCTTTATTAACATTTGAACCAAGATCACCTATCATGATGGATTCCTTACATCCCCTACGAGAACACGATTTGATGATGACCCGCCGGCAGTTGTTCGGCCGCGCAGCCCTGGGGCTCGGAACCGCCGCGATGGCGAATGTCCTGAGTCCGTCCATGCTGGCCCAAGGTGGCGCCCCGCTTGGAGCCGCAGGCACTCATCACACCGCCAAGGCCAAACGCGTCATTTACCTGTTCATGAGCGGTGGCCCGAGCCATCTCGATCTTTGGGATTACAAACCCAAGATGCAGGACATGTTCAACGAGCAGCTGCCCGATCATGTGCGCAGCGGTCAACGCGTGACCGGCATGACCGCCAATCAAAAGAACGGACTGCCCCTGGCACCCAGCAAATATAAATTTACGCTCCATGAAAATAACGATCGCGGTCTGTGGGTAAGCGAACTGCTTCCCCACACGGCCACCGTAGCCAAGGAATTATGCGTGGTACATTCCACGTATACCGAAGCGATCAATCATGACCCTGCCATCACGTTCATTCAGACAGGGAGTCAGGTGCCGGGACGTCCGAGTCTGGGCGCATGGTTGAGTTATGGTTTGGGCAAGATGAACGAGAATCTTCCCAGCTATGTCGTGATGCACGCACGCACCAATTTCGCCGAACAAAGTCTCTTTTCGCGTCTTTGGGGAACCGGTTTCATGCCTTCGGATCACCAGGGTATTTTGTTGCGAAGCGAAGGGGATCCGGTGCTGTATCTCAACAACCCCGCAGGTGTTTCCGGTAAAGATCGTCGCAAGCAATTGGACACCCTCGCTGCCCTGAACCAGCAACACTACCAACAGTTCAGTGATCCCGAAGTGCTCTCTCGCATTCGCCAGCATGAGATGGCCTACAAGATGCAAACATCCGTCCCTGAGCTCATGGATCTTTCCGATGAAAGCGAGGACACTTTTGAACTTTACGGTGAAGAAGCCAAACAGCCCGGAAGCTTTGCCGCCTGCTGTTTGAACGCACGACGTCTTGCCGAACGAGGCGTGCGTAATATTCAAATCTTCCACCGGGGCTGGGATGCTCATGGTAACCTGCCCAAGGAACATGAGTCCCAATGTAAAGATATCGATCAGGGCTCAGCTGCTTTGATCAAGGATTTGAAACGGCGTGGCATGCTCGATGACACACTCGTTGTTTGGGGTGGTGAATTTGGCCGCACTGCTTACTGTCAAGGCGGACTAAGCCGTCAAAACTACGGACGCGATCATCATCCACGATGTTTCTCCATCTGGATGGCTGGCGGTGGCGTGAAACCCGGCATCACCTACGGTCGCACCGATGACTACGGCTACAACATCACCGATGCCGATGGCAACACGCTGGATCCCCAACCCACACCTGGTAAATTTACCCCCGGCACCATGCACATCCATGACCTGAACGCCACCATCCTGCATCTTCTGGGCATCGATCACAAACGCCTGACCTACCGCTACCAGGGCCGCGATTTTCGATTAACGGATGTTCATGGACATGTGGTTCATGACATCGTGGCCTAACGCTCGATCCGCCCGCGAGCGCAGCGATGCGGATGTGGGGCGTTCGAGAGTGAATGGCTTCCCAAAACGGAGATCACCTTAGCTTATGAATGCCACGAGGCGACGCGCCGGGGACGACACGTCCTACCTGCGGGATGCGTCAGGCAGATCGGATCCATTTTTTATTGTCTGAGGTTGCCTTGAAAAACCTGTTTGCCACTGACGAATGTGCGGATTACCTGAATGTCGCGGATGTCATTTTCCGGGCAGGTGAGGATGTTGCGGTCGAGTTCGATGAGGTCGGCGAGTTTGCCGGGCTCCAGTGATCCGGTTTCGTTTTCCAGGAACATGAGTTGGGCGTTGTTCATGGTGTAGAACCGGATGGCCTGCATGCGGGTGAGTCCGTGTTCAGCATGCATGCGTCCTTCATAATCGAGCGCCTTGCGGGTGATAGCCACCCACATGCCAAGGAATGGATTGTAAGGATTGATGGATCGAAGCCCGCCGATCTTTTGCATGTGGTCGCTGCCTCCTCCCGTCAGGACTCCTGCTTCAAACATCGGGCGCAAGGGTTGGAAATACTCCATGCGATGATAGGGGAATTGTTTGCTCAGGGTTCGACTGTCGAGATAGAGCCAGACGGGTTGGATGTCTGCTGAAATTCCCAATGCAGCCATGCGTTCTATGGCTTCCATCGACATAAAATTACAATGAGTAATATTGGGGCGTGTGGCCTGAATGGGGTTTGTTTGATTCACATCCGCGTAGGCATCGATGAGGGCATGCACCGCTCCATCCCCAACACTGTGGGCGGTAAACTGAAGTCCGCCTTGTACCGCAGCCTTTACCGCCGCGCGCAGGGATTCATCCGAAATGAACCGAATACCGTGGTAATGCGGATCATCGATTCCATAAATGTCGCTGGTGCCCCAGGGTTCACGCAGGAAAGCGCTGCCGGTGAGCATGCCTCCGTCGAGAAACATCTTTACGCCGATGGTGCGTAAAAATGGATCACGGTTTGTATGCAAGGGCTCTTTGGCGATGGTCTGGATACGATCCACCAATCCTTCGGGATCCAGTTGATTGCTGACGGATCTGGAAAGAGCCACACGTACGGACAATTGATTGTCTTCTTGTATCTGTTTGTAAATTTTTACTGCACTGTCCGAGGCGTTGCGATCCACGATGCCCGTAATGCCATTGGCGTTGTAATCACGTATCAACTCAATCAGCCGTGCTTGGCGATCCTTGTCGGTTGGTTTTTTTCCTGTGGATGGAATGTTCAGCAGGCGACTCCAACCACGGAGGATGCCTGAAGGTTCACCCGTTCCTGGGTTGGTTTCTACTTTGCTGCCGTTCGGCACATCCATACCCTTTTGGATGCCTGCCTTTTCCATGGCAAGTGTGTTGAGCGATGCATCCGGCCCTGTTCTGAAGATGACCGGATGCTTTGGGGCTACCTTGTCCATTTCATGACGCGTGGGATAGCGACGTTCCTTCAGTCTCGTGATGAACACTTGTTGGATGACGATCCAATCGCCTTCGGGAACGGTCTGGGTTCTGGATGCAATATATGCCAGCACATCGGATATTTGATGCAGGTCCGGTATGGCGTGATCGAATTCGATCATAGCCGCACCGAGAGGGTGGGTGTGGGAATCGATCAGGCCTGGTAGAATCGAGCGGCCTTCCAGGTTGATGAGTTTGGTGGAGGAATCAGCCATTTCAAGAATAGTCTGATTATTGCCCGTAGCCAGGATGCTGTCTCCGCTGATGGCGATGGCTTCCGCAATGGTTTCGTTGCCATCCATCGTCACGACCGATCCGTTGTGGTAAATCAGATCTGGAACGACGGCAAAGCATGACGGACCAAACAAAAACAAATGTCCGAGGATAACCGACAGCGCAATGCCGATGACATTCTGGAATGCAGTTGGGCTCATGGGGCGAGAATATCACCCGTTCATGTGATTCGCACAGCAATTTATTGGTTATCTCACACAAAGACACTAAGCCACGAAGGAAGCGGAAAGTGACATGAATACGAGCCTGTGTTGTTGGAAATTAAACAAAAGCTCAAAGTTCCAGCAATGGAGCTTATCGCGTTTTTATGCATCGCATTATCGCTTGTTGAGATAAGTCAGCGAATCAGCAATTTATCGCCTGGTTGCAATGCTTTTTCCGCACTGTCGTGGTAAGCGAACGCTCCGATATCACCATTCGGTAAGTGGATAATTGGTTGCATTTTTACAAAGTTTTCGGAGGGAATTTCATTGATGAGCCGGTCTCTGAAGGAGCGCGCCACATCGGCATCCAGCAGTTCTTTGTCAGGCCAGTACTTCGAACGGACGAGCAAGCCCACAATGGCGGCATGGTAACTTTCTGTAAGGTCGCCCCAAGTGGTCTTACCGTCAATCGGCACAAGAACGGGAACCATTTTACCTGGCGGATCTGATTCGTTCGTGGAGGGAACATATGTCTTTTTTGAATAGAGTGCATCCTGGTCCTTGCGTTTGCATTGATGATAGCATCTAAGATTCGAGAAGATATCTCCAGTGATCATCGGGTTTTCTGCTCGGTCGATTTCCTTTAGCATATGATAGAGTTGTTCAAATTCGGCGGTATAGATTTGAGGGTTGTTGTAAAATGCGACCATGTATCCATGATTTTTAACCGCTGTTTCCATCTCCGGATCACCGGTGAAGGTTGCTGGATTGTTCGGATCGTATCTCGAAGGATCATATTTGAGCGTCTGATGATAGGTTGGTTCGTAAGGAAAATTGGCTTTCCAATTTTCCAAACGCTGCTTTTCGGTAGCTTCTTCGACATTTTGCTTTTCAAGTGCTCTTGCTTCTTGCTCCTGTAGTCTTCGGTATAATGCAATGCCATTACGTGCATCAATGGATGTCTTGTTGCTGAACACAGGATTGTTGGATTGATCTTTTGACCATTCATTTTCGTTGTCGAATTCTAGCTTTGTTTTTGGTCCTGGATCCTTTGGCCAAAAGTAAACGAACAGGAAAACCAGAAAAGCGAGAGCACCAAGAGCTGCATGCTTCATATTTAAATTATTCATGAAAAATATCTTTCAGTAACAATGTTAACGCTTGCCAGATTAATAAGTGCCGTAGTCAAGATCATATTCATAAACCACCCATTGGTGTTCGTTGATAAGGGTGTCTATAAGTTCCTTCGGATTGTGTATCGCCAGGGATGTCCAGTTGAGGACGTTGCTATATGGCTATTGAGCTTTCCATTTACGTTTGCATGTACCATGTGCGCTGGGACCTGAAATGATTTCGGTATTTTCAGGAAGTAGGTCAACGTTGGTGACCTTGTCTGCCTGGATTTTGCTGACCTGAATCACTCTTCTTGATTCCTTGCTTCTTTCAACGCTCGTGAGTCCTTCAGCCAACGTATAATCCAGATCTGCAAGCTTGAATCGTATTTCGAGAGCGAACTTCCCTTGGGGATCTCTGAGTCCTTCACCGCCGCTATTGGAATAATTCGAAAAAATGACATACTTTGCGTCCCAATACTTGATGGTTCCTGTTCCGATCCAGGTTTCGTCATCATTGACAACCGTGACGATCCCATCTCCCGCGACTTGTGATCGGGTGGTAATTTTTCCAGACTCATCGATGTTGTAAACATGCCAGTGGTGGTAGGAGAAATCACGATCAAGCAGCTCAAACCCTCCATTCACGTGTTCTTCACCTTGCAGGTGGTTTTGTTGATAAGTTTGTTGGTAGCCCGAAAACTCATCCGCATACCAGTTGGCGTTGACCGAATTGCCATGGTCCATCCAGACGGCACCGGCGTTGGCAATGGATTCCCCTTCGCGTGTAACCATGCGTTCAGCGGTGTCCATGATCGCCCCGTCAATGCCTTCGACGACTTTCCCCATGATGTAGTCTCCTGCTTTGATCAGGACATCGTAAAGATCTGCTTTTGCCGTGAAGTGGGTTGAATAAAAGGCAGTGGCTAATATGATTGTTTTTCCTGCTTTAGAGTGAATTCCTGATTGGTTTCTCATGTTCTTTTCCTTTTTTGATCTGTTCCTTCTTTACTTGATACCCTTGTAATGAATCAATTTTACTGGGTGAAGGAGTGAATGCAAAAGAGGATGCCTTTTGGGAGTGATTTTTTTGGAGTACTCAGATGTCGCGTTTTGGTGATGGTTGTTCCTGATACAAGTTTGCGATAGATATGCTCACACAAAGACACTAAGCCACTAAGGAAGTTGGCTTTGGGGATTAAAAATCTTCGTGTTCTTCGAGCTTTCTTGATGGGGTCATTGGGTTCCTTGTCCAAATCTCCATTGGAAGGGGCGTAGTTGTTCTGGGGTGTTTTTCTCAGTGAGTGCTTTGGACAGCGCTTCTCCGATGCCTGCCGAGTGTTTGAATCCGTGGCCGGAGCAGGGGGAGGCGATCCATACCTTTTCACAATCCGGATGCTGATCGATCAGGAACCCAAAATCCGGTGTGACGGTGTATTGACAGGCAACGGATCGCAGGCAGTTCGACCGGATACGTAAGTGAGTGCTGGCGGATTGGAACATGGCTTGAGTTTCTTGTGGACTTACTGTTCGGTCCAGATGATTCGGATCGCAGGCCAGCTCAAATTGTTCACCTGCGATTTTGAGACCTTTTCCCGAACCTCCTATTCGTGGAAATCCGTAAAACATGGAATGAGAAGCATCGGGAACCCGGATGTAAACCGGCATGTTTCCGGGGGCAAATAATTCTTCGGGTCCATCGGTTTGGAACCAGTGTAATACTTGTCGGTATGTTTGTGTGACCGATTGCCATTCTGGGATGAGTTTGCCGATCCATGGCCCGGCTGTCAGGACGATGTGATCCGTCCGGTAGTTGCCTCGATCGGTCTTGATGCATAGTCCTTGTCCATCTCCTTCCCATGAATGAAAGCATTCGTTAAATTGAATTGCTGCTCCCAGTTTCTTTGCCTGGTCGAGCTGTGCCTGAATGCATGCTTCCGGGCACAAGTAACCAGCCTCTGGTTCATAGTAACCTGAGTCGCCTTCATGAAACTTGAATTGGGGAAACCTTTTCGACATTTCATCCGCTGTCAGGCATTCATGCGGTATACCGTGCTTAACGGCGACTTCGCAGGTGGTTTTGAGAAAGTCTTCGGCTCCGTGCGCTGCTTGCCGCCCGTTTGCCCCGGCAAATATCAGGCCTCCGACTTGATGGAGCAAGGAGTGGCCGGTGGCTGATTCTAATTCTTGCCAGATTTCATGGGATCGCTTGAGCAAGGGAACGTAGGCTTCGCCTTCACCCAAGGCCAGGCGGGTGATTCGGGTTTCGCCATGGGACGAACCCTGGTCATGGGGTGGCTGAAATTGGTCGATGCCCAACACACGCACTCCCGCTTTGGCCAGCTGATACACCATGGCGCTTCCCATGGCGCCGAGACCGATCACGATGACTTCCGGGGATCGCATATGAGGGATGTTGTGCTTACTTGGATAAGGCTCCTGTGCAGCTGCTTCCTGCTCCGGCACAGCAGGCCAGGCAATGGTTGCCCGTCTGAATGTCGATCTTCATCCATGTCTCTGGATCGATATCCCAGAGAAACAGGGGTTTGCCATTTCTCAGTTGCATGTTGAGCATTTGATTGAAATCACAGTCATATACTTCGCCCAGGTATCCAACGCTGATCGTACTGCGGCACATCAAGCCCTCAACGGTGGCGGGGTTGAAGGATTGAACCAACAAATCCATGTAATCATCCAACTGTCCGTTGGTTTTCAATTCATCTGCAAATCGGGCGATGGGTTGATTGGTGATGGTGAACAGTTGATTGAACACGATGCCGAATTCCTTGTGGAGGACATCCTTGTAATCCTTTTCCAGCTCTGCCTGTGGTCCGGGTAATTTGGGTCCGAGAGGGTTGTAAACAAGATTCAGTTTAAGTGTTTCCGATCCGTAGCCGACACGGTTCAGTTTTTGAAGACCACGGATGCTCTTTTCAAAAACGCCATGACCTCGTTGCTTGGAGACATTGTCAGCTGTGTAGCAGGGCAGGGAGGCGATGACTTCGACTTGATAGTCAGCCAGGAATTGGTCCAAATCTTCAAAGCCGGGTTCTTCCAGTATGGTGAGATTGTTGCGATCGATGACGTGGCATCCCGCTGCTTTGGAAGCTTTGACCAATGGTCGAAAGAATTCGCTCAGTTCGGGCGCACCTCCCGTGATATCGACTACGGCAGGGCGATACTGACCGATCCAGTGAGAGATCTTTTCGAAGGTGACGGCATCGATGGTTTCCGTCCGCCATGGGGCGGCGTCCACATGACAATGTCGACAGGCCTGATTGCATTGGCGACCGACATTGATTTGCAATGTGTTTAACTGTCCCCTCTGCAAGTGAATCTCATGCGCTGCCAATCTCTGTTCAAATTGATTCATGATAACCAGAACGACCATACACGGAGCTTATTCCAAAGGCGATGGTTTTCAGAAGGAATCGGAGGTGTAGTTACGTCCTCTTTCTCACACGAAGCACAAAGACACAAAGGTTTTTTTTACTATGCCCAATGCTTCCTTCCCTTAATTCTTAGTGCTTCGTGTCTTTGTGTGCGATCATTTCATCGGTAGAGTAGCTGGTCACCTGGTTTTAATGCTTTCTCAGCATCGTCATAGTAACCGAACGCACCGATTTGACCGTTGGGAAGTTCCACCACATCCCTCATTTCGATCAGATTGTTTGACGGGATTTCTTCCAGGAAACGATCTCGAATGGCTCTCGCCGTTTCCGCGCTCATTTCTTCCTTATCCGGCCAGTATTTTTTCAAGGCAAGTAACCCGACGATGGAATCCCTGTATCCTTCCATTTTGTCGCCCCAGGTTGTTTTTCCGTCAATGGGGACTCGAGCTTCCATCATTCTATCTGTCGAATTCGCACCGCTCCCTGCTTGGACAAGGCCAGGACGAGACCACAGATCTTCGGGATTGAAGCGCTGACTTTTGTAATAATGAATCAGCATGTTGAATATACGCCCGGTAATCATGGGATTGTCTGCTCGATCCACTTCTGCCAGCAGGTGGTACAACTGTTCGAATTCGGAGCTATATATTTGGGGATTGTTGTAGAAAGCCACCAAAAACCCATGGTTCTTCACCGCTGTTTCCATTTCGGGATCTTCGCTGAAAGTCGCCGGATCGTTCGGATTATAACGTGCCGGATCATAGGTTAATGTGGGATGGTGTGTCGGCTTGTAGGGGAAGTTTTCCTTCCAACGTTTCATGCGCCGGTTTTCGGCTTCCTCCGCATTTATTACTTTCGCCAATTTCTCCTGTGCTTTTCTGTGGGATTCTATTCCCTCAGTTAAATTAGCCAGGCCAGGAAGAGTCGACTTCGGAGAAGAGGGGAGCTGTCCTGGCGCTTCGGGTTGTTCTTGTGATTGGTAAACTTCTTGACGATCGTTCGTCAACTGGAGCCATATATAGCAAGTTGCCAATGCCAGGAACAACAGACCTGCACCCAATTTTTTGAGCTTTGAATTGTTCATGACTTACTTTTCATTTCCGAATTAAAACGATTCTTAATCCCATCCATAATCGATTTGAAATTCGTACATGCCCCATTCGCTTTCGTTGATTACGGCGTCAAAAAATCTTTCCCGATCTAATAAGAACATCCTGGTCCATTCCTCTGTGCTGTAGTTGGGGATAATGCGCTTATAGACACGTTTGCATGTGCCATAAGCAGCGGGACCCTCGATGATTTCTGTGTTTTGTTCCAATAGGTCAAAATTTGTGACTTTCTCTGCTTGGATTTTACTCATCCTGGCATAGCGATAGTCCTCTCGATCTCGTTCGCTGCTTGTTAGGCCGTGTTGGGCTGAATAGTCCATATCTGCCATTTTGTATTCAATTTTAATATTGAAATCCCCGGCAGGACGTCTGAGTAACTCTCCTCCTGTATTCGAGTATTCTGAACAAATAACGTATTTGGCATCCCAATGTTTGACCGTCCCTGAGCCGATCCACATGTCGTCATTATCAACGACGACAACAAATCCGCTGCCTGCAATACGCTCGTAATTCTGTAATTGAAGTGGATCTTCCAAGGTTCCTAAACCTTCCGCATCCCATACTTCCCAGTCGTGGTATGAAAAGTTTCTGTCAAGAAGCTCGAATCCACCGTTGATATGCTCTTCACCCTGAAGATGGTTTTGCTGGATGGTTTGATGATAGTTGCCGAACTCATCGGCATACCAGTATGCTTCCAGGGCAGTGCCATAATCCATCCAGACGGCACCCGCACTGGCTATGGATTCGCCTTCGCGAGTGATGAATCCTTTTATTTCATTCACAAACGCCCCTTCGATCACGCCTGCTATTCGGTTTAAGATGTAGCCTGGGAGTGACGCGTGCGTCTGGTTGTTCCAAGTGAAAAGCAGCATGAAGATGATTAGAGCCTTTGCTGAAGCGATTCGATTGCCTGATTTTTTTGTCATTTTTTTCCTTACATTAATATTGATCTGATTTGTTCACCCCTGATTCCCGTGTTGTTTATGGGTTTCCCCAATATCCTCTCAATATTCAGGCTCTTTTCGGAGGATCGCTTGAGGAGGGGCGGCTTTGGTTTTTGGTGGCGTGCGGCGGGAAGTATTGCTGCCACGTTAACCGGAAGAACCGCCCAGCTATCTCTCCGGGTTTTGTGTTGATGTGAAAAATCTAACCGGAAGGCGACCGGAAGACAAATGAGAAGTCATGGAAGGGGTGCGATTTTTGCGGTACTTGGATGTCGTTTTTTGGTTATGCCTTTATCAATGTTGTTACTTCAACATGGGAGTGCTTTTTTTCTCACACAAAGGCACGACGACACAAAGGTTTATTGGAGTGAAACTTTTGGAATTAAGAAAAAACTTCGTGGCTTAGTGCCTTTGTGTGACATCAATTGGCAACTCGCCTGATGCCGTCTTTAAGTTTGGCCGCGCCGAAATTGATCAGTAACCCTAGTCTTATATCCATCAACTTCAAATAGGTTAAGAGCTGCTTGAAATGGACTGGGGCGAGTTCTTCAACTGATTTGAGTTCCACCAGAAAACAGCGGTTTACAATGAGGTCAGCACGGAACGCCAGATCAAATGTTATGCATTCAAAATTCAATGGCACACCCATTTCACGTTCCACTTCAAAACCGCGATCTTGAAGTTTCTTTTGCAGGAGAACTGTGTAAACAGATTCGAGCAATCCAGGTCCTAAGCTCATATGAATATTCATGGAGCAATCCACTACATGAGTAGCTATGTTTTCCAAGTGTTTGTTCATTTTGTTTTTTTCACACAAAGGCACCAAGCCACGAAGGGGGTAAAACTTTGTGTCCTGGTGTCTTTGTGTGAGAAAGATTTGGTGCTGGTTCAATCTGAAAGGCTACCCGACTACCTCACAGGGTTTCGTTCTGGTGCGATCATCATAATGTTCAAATAAAAAGGGGACAAACGTGGAGTTCTTCAGTTGATCATTTTTTCTGGTACTCAGATGTCGTGTTTTGGTATGTGACTTTGGGGGGGAGTATTTCCTTTTGTTCCGGTTCTTTCGTAGTTAGTTTGTCATGTAAGCAAGTATGAAAAGGACTCAAAGGATGGGAAGCGTGTGCCAGGAGATTACGCAGAGATTGTTTTGTGGGATTGTTGTGATTGGTTTTGCGGTGTCGGCAAAGGCCCAACAACAAAGTGACTGGGCCAACAAGGAGGGGCGTGAGGAGATGATTCTCATTTACGATCAGAAACCGGACGAGGCGATTCAGCTTTATGGTAAACGATTGGAGGGTGATCCGAATCGTCAGGAGGCTTTGTTCGGTTTGGCGGTGGCTCATGCTACCAGGGGGGAAGGGGAACTGGCGATGGATTATGTCAGGCGTGGTCTGGATGCCGGATTGCCTTTCGAGAGGTTTCTGGTGGGGCCGCGCGAGATGTTGAAACCGCTGAATATGCTTTCGGCTTTTCGGTCTTTGGCAGCTGAGCAGCAGGCACTCCTGATTCATGGTCCGATGTTGGGCGCTGTGACGGATGATTCGGCCCGGTTTTGGGTGCGGACTCATCGTGAGGCTTCATTCGCGGTGGAGTTGTATCCAATACGGCAGGGACGTTCCAGCAAACCGATTCTTTCTGAGACGGCAAGCACTTCATCTGCGGACGATTTTACCGGGGTGGTCGAAGTAGACGGCCTGAAAGCGAATCAAGCTTATCGATACCGCCTCATTCTGGACGGCGAGAAACATCTGGATTATTACGATTTTAAAACCTTTCCCAAACGGAATCGATCCGCTGTGTTCAATGTGGCCTTTGGTGGTGGGGCGGCTTACACGCCGGAGTTCGAGCGTGTGTTCACGACCATCAAGAGTCACTTCCCTTTGGCCTTTCTGCAACTCGGGGACAATGTTTATGTGGACCAGCCTGAAAAACGTGCCATCCAGCGTTATTGCTATTATCGCCGTCAGTCTTCGGTGCCTTATCGATCGTTGGTGGCATCGGTGAACATTGCTTCGATTTGGGATGATCACGATTTTGGAGACAATGATTGTTGGTACGGAGATGATCCTGATTCACCTGCATGGAAGCGGACGGTGTTCAAGACCTTTCAGGAGAACTGGAATAATCACTATTATGGAAACGGAGATCGAATGCCCGGGTGTTTCCACGATTTTTACATAGGTGATGTCCATTTTATCATGCTGGATTGTCGTTATTATCGGACCAATCCGAAGGAAGAAAACGGTCGCACCATGTTGGGTGCTCAGCAAAAACAGTGGTTGTTTGACACGTTGAAAAGGTCGAAAGGCACCTTCAAGGTCATTGCGTCGTCCGTGCCCTTTGCGTCTGGCGTGAAACCGGGGAGTCGGGATCCTTGGGATGGGTATCCGGAAGAGCGTGCTGAGATTTTCGATTTCATACAAGAAGAGCGAGTGGAAGGGGTGGCATTGATTGCAGCAGACCGGCATCGGTCGGATATTTGGCGGATCGAACGCCCGGAAGCTTATCCGCTGTATGAATTCATGTCTTCCCGCCTGACCAATATCCATATTCACAAGGTGATGGAGAAAAGTGTGTTTGGGTACAACGACAAGCGGTCCTTCGGTTTGCTGAGTTTTGACACCACCGCCAGGGATCCCATGTTGACGTATCATATTTATTCCGTGGATGATGAACCTGTTTATCAGCATACCGTGCGTCTAAGCGAATTAAGGTTCTGAAAAGCTGAATCGGCTTCTTGACCTGAAGGCCGTGCATGCATTGAATGGGGGTGGCGTATGAACTCTGAACGCGCGCGATATGTTTTGGTCTAAGAAAAACAAGGAAGAGCATCGGTATTATCTGCTTCCCGGTATGGGACGCAGTAATCGCCGGCGTCATGCTCAGTTTGTACGATGGGCTGTCGGAGTGGGGATCATAGCGTCTGGTTTGTTTGGGTTTTTTATTTGGTATATGAACCAGATTTAGTTTCGAAGAAATGCCTGCTCTTTGCTGTCAATGAACCAAAAACATCACATGAACAACCGAAAAACAAATGAATCCAAATCGGATCGCCGTCAGTTTTTGACACAACTATCCGCCATGCTGGGTTCAGCCTCGGTTGCCCCGCACCTGACGGCTCAAAGTGTTGGTAATCCGTTTACAACCGCTGTTCCAGCTGCTGCCAATCGTCCGATCTTTGATTCTGACATGGGGTCCATCTGGCCCTTGATTCGAAAACAAGCCAACCGCACCTATTATCCTTATTCATTCACCCGTGATCGTTATACCGATCTGAAGCTGTGGAAGCACCACACTCGCAACCGACTTCTGGACTTGTTGCATCATGGTCCGGTAGCCTGGCCGGCCAACCCAACCAAAATCAAGGAAACCGACGTCGGCGAATTCATTGTTGAAGAAGTAGCTTTCAATACAACTCAACACATCAGGGTACCTGCATATGTGTTGGTGCCCAAAACTGCCAAGAAACGGGAGACTCCCGCCATTGTCCTGATGCATGATCACGGTGGGTTTTACATGTGGGGCAAGGAAAAGGTGGTGAAGCTGGACGGGGAGCATGATATTCTCGGGGAATATCGTCAGCGTTTTTATGATGGGTCTTCCGTTGGAACAGAGCTTGCGCGTCAGGGCTATCTGGTGGTGGTGATCGACATGCTGTATTGGGGAAGTCGCCGGTATATGATGGATGGGGATTCCGATGCCTGGTGGAATCGATCGGCTGATTTGGCCCCCGAGCAGGTGAATGCTTTCAATGTCAGGGCATCCAACCACGAACATCTTCTGGACCGCACTTTGCTGGCAGCGGGAACGACCTGGGCCGGTATTGCCGCATGGGACGACATTCGTACGGTGGATTACCTCTGGTCGCGTGACGAGGTGGACCGCAATCGTATCGGATGTGTGGGGTTTTCAACCGGAGGCATGCGGGCTTTGATGCTGGCCGCATTGGATGAGCGGGTCACGGCAACGGTGAATGCCTGCTGGATGACTTCGATGCTTCATCAACTACAGAATGACATCAAATATTCGATCGGCTACTCGGTGTTGGTGCCTGGAATGACCCGGTATATGGATCTTCCGGATCTGGCCGCTTTGGCCATGCCGGGCGCCATGATGATCATGGGGGGAGGGAAAGACCATTTCTTCAATGCCGAGGGACCGAAACTTGCCTACGAGGAGGTCAAACAAGCATTCACGAAAGGGGAATGTGATGATCGCCTCTATATCCAGCAATACGACTCGGGGCACGTTTTCAGCAAAGACATGCAGAAAGCGGCCTGGGATTTTCTTAAGAAGCATTTGATGGATCAAGTTTGAGTTGGTTTCGTTCTCGTTCTATTGAAATACTATTCAATCATATCATTTCCGGTTGATTGAAATGGAGGGGGATCACTTTGACCTGCAGATTGCATACCTAGCTCTAAACCGTAGTTTGGTGATGGGGTTTCAACATGTTGATTTCAGGTTGGATGTAACAAAATTGTTGCAATTTTGCTGTTGACGTTTCCGAAAAAAGGTCATTGGATCGGCGGCCATTACTTCTACTTCTAAACTATTACAACCCGGTGAGTGCCGGGTGAACAGGTCCGGTATAAGCCGGGCCTGTTCGTTTTTCAGGGAGAACTTTTGAGGGGCGAATGCAAGGTTTGAAGCATCCTTGTTTTGCAATTGAACGAAGGTAGCCGTAAAACAGTCAGATCATGTTCTCGTTTGATTCCAGATCCTTTCAAATATCAAGATGGGTAAGTGGTTTGATAGTTCTTATCATCGGCCAGTCTCCTGCTTTCTCTCAAACTTCCCAGCCTGTGCAGGTCAATGAGCTTTACTACGGACAAGATGCCGATCGGCTGATCAAGGCAGCTATGTCCAGTCAATACGGTTTCAATCGTCTGGCAAAAATGTGTGACACCTTTGGGCCGCGATTCACGGGGTCGGACAATCTGGAGCGCGCCATCGATTGGGCCCTGGAAGAAATGAGATCTGATGGATTTTCCAATGTTCGAGGAGAGAAGGTGGAAGTACCCCGTTGGGTGCGAGGGAATGAGTCACTCACCTTGCTAAGTCCGCGACAAAAAAGCTGCGCGATGCTTGGGCTGGGAGGAAGCGTGGGAACCGGGCCGGAGGGGATCACGGCTGAAGTGCTTATCGTGGACAGTTTTGAGGATTTGAAAGCAAAGGCTGATCAGGCCAAAGGTAAAATCGTTTTGTTCAATGCCCCTTACGTTGAATACGGCAAAACGGTGGTGTTTCGAGTCCGGGGCGCCACGGAAGCCGCCAAGGTGGGGGCGGTGGCCAGTTTGGTCCGGTCTGTCGGTCCGTTTTCCATGCAAACGCCGCACACAGGTATGATGGCGTATGGAGATGACTCTGTCGCAAAGATACCGCATGCTGCCATCACGGTTGAGGATTCCTTGATGTTCGAGCGGATGCAGAAGCGAGGGCACAGGGTTCAGGTACGTCTTCAGATGGAGGCCCAGAACCTTGAACCGGGCATCTCTCGCAATACGATCGCTGAGATTCCCGGTCGCGAGAGCCCCGAGGAAATCGTCCTGGTGAGTGGTCATATGGATTCCTGGGACGTAGGGCAGGGCGCCATGGATGATGGCGGAGGTTGCCTGGCCATGTGGGAGGCAGCGCGTTTGATCTTGAAATCCGGTTTGAAGCCGCGCCGGACGATACGGGTGGTCCTGTGGACTAATGAAGAGAACGGTATGGCGGGTGTTCGATCCTATCGGGATGCCCATTTGGAGGAACTTGATAACCATGTGTTGGCCATTGAATCCGACGCCGGAACGTTCAAACCATACGGTTTCAGCTTTACCGGCAGCGAACAGGCCATGCCTTATCTGGAATCCATTGGCAAGCTGTTGAAACCTCTGGAAGCCGACCGCCTCAAGTGGGGCGCCGCCGCTTCGGATATCATGCGACTGGTTCCGGACGGAGTGCCTGTCATGGGGCTGGATGTGGATCGGACACGGTATTTCTGGTATCACCACACCGATGCCGACACCATGGATAAGCTCGATCTCGATGAGTTCAATCGATGTGTCGCTGCTTCGGCGGTGATGATGTGGGTGGTGGCCGATATGCCGGTCAGATTGCCGCGGTAGTCTGCATTGGTTGAACTTATCTGACAGCTGGAGACCATTCCATGATCTGGCAAACGAACCGTAAAAGCTGGTCCTTCGACAATTGTCCCATGGTGATGGGAATCCTGAATGTGACCCCGGACTCCTTTTCGGATGGTGGCAAATTTACGAAGGTCGAGCTTGCTGTCGATCGGGCGATGCAGATGGTATCGGAGGGAGCTGAGATCATCGATATTGGTGGTGAATCCACACGTCCGAATGCCGATCCGGTTGGTTTGGAGGAGGAATTGCAGCGGGTGATCCCCGTGATCGAAGCACTGGCGTCCCGTTCGGATGTTTCCATCAGCATTGACTCGCGGAAAGTCGAAGTTGCGCGTCGGGCCGTGGATGCGGGCGCGACGATCATCAATGATGTGGAAGCGAACCGGCAGGATACTACCATGTGGGATCTGGTCGCTGAGAAAGGGGTGGGTTACGTGGCCATGCACATGCAGGGACAGCCTGGCACCATGCAGCAGAATCCGGTTTACGAAGATGTTGTTGGCGAGATTCGAACTTTTTTTGAAGATACCTTGAAGCAAATTCAACGCTGCGGTGTCAAAAAGGAACAGGTTATGCTGGATGTTGGCATTGGATTCGGTAAAACCTTGGATCATAATTTGGCGTTACTGCGATCTTTGGATGTTTTTGAGCAACTGGGCAGGCCCCTTTTGTTGGGGGTTTCCCGTAAATCCATGTTTGGCAAGTTGCTTGATGTGGAAGATCCCGGGGATCGCATGCCGGCAGGTTTGGCCTGTGCCTGTTGGGCTTTTGAGAAAAGGGTTGCTGTTGTCAGAACCCACGATGTGAGTGAAACCGTCCAGGCCTTGCGCATGTGGGATGCCCTGCGCCAGTCGTCGACAAAATGATTTTTGATGCCTCATGGGAAAACCTTTGGCGTCCAGTTGTGGAGATTTCCATTCTGGCGGTGGGAATCTATTACATTCTCATGTTTGTGCGCCGGACCCATGGTTGGGGGGTGTTGACCGGGATTCTGGTGCTGCTCGGCATGCTGGTGGTGACCGCTATTTTGGATCTCACCGTCCTGAATTGGATACTGGTGCAGGTCTTTGGATTTTCCGCTTATGCCGTTCTGATTCTCTTTCATCCCGAGATCCGGCGACTTCTGGCGCGTTTGGGGAACTTGCCCAACTTTGCTCAGATCCGTGAACAGCGTGAAACCATTGAGGTCATTGTTCAGGCCGTTGACCGTTTGTCGGATGTCAAGATCGGCGCCTTGATTGCCATTGAACAGAATCATGACCTTTCTCAAACTGTTGAAGTGGGGGTGCCCGTCGATTGCGACGCGACCCCTGAGATGTTGGAAACCATTTTTTTCCCCAATAACGCCATCCATGACGGAGGGGTGATCATAGAAGGTGACCGGATTTCCTATGCCGCCTGTATTTTCCCCTTAACCCGGCGTCAGGATTTGCAGAAATCTCTCGGCACCCGGCATCGGGCCGCCATTGGTTTGAGTGAAGAAACGGATGCGGTGGTGGTGTTGGTTTCAGAAGAGACCGGGATGATTTCGTATGCGCATCAAGGAAAGCTGGTGCGCGGTTTGTCCTGCGAGGAATTGAGATCCATCCTCAGCACCTTGATTGTCAAAGCCCCGAAATCAGTCAAGCGTGCCGCGCGGCAACAGGAACTCCAACGGGTGCTTAAAAAGAAAACAGTTGCCTGACGACAGCCCTGAACCATGAAGGATTATCTGAACCTGTTGTTTTCGAACCTGACCTGGAAGATCATTTCCCTGGTCATGGCGATTGGTTTGTGGGGCTTGATCCATTTGGCGGTGATTCAGGAAGATGCCGCCAGTCGGGCGGATGAAGGTCCGTTGGCCAGTCGTGAAATCCAGAATGTCCCCATCATTGTCCAAACATCCTCCACGGATACGAATCGATACACGATTTCTCCCCAGATCGTGAAAGTTAGCATTCAGGGGGAATCCACTTTGTTGAGCACCGTCGATGCCAGTCGGATTCGTGTGGTGGCGGATATGACGCAGCAGACTGGTGAGGATGCTTTCGCGGTTGCTTTGGAAGTCGTGGTGCCACCGGAATTCGAATTCCAGCGTTGCGTTCCCCAGAGCATCCGTGTAGAAAAATCGAACTAGGAGGCAGGGTTTTGATCCATTTCCAGGATCACCCGCATTTATTATTTCATCATGTCCAAGTCAGACAAAATCAAACGTATTTTCGGTACGGACGGCGTACGCGGTCGTGCCAATGTTGAACCTGTAACGGCTGAAACCGCCCTGCGTCTCGGACGTGCTGCCGGTCATGTTTTCAAGAACATGGAATCCAAGGCGCGCGGTCACGGAAAACATAAGATCGTTATTGGCAAAGATACACGCCTCTCTGGTTATATGCTGGAGAACGCCATTTCCTCGGGCATCCTTTCCATGGGTGTGGATGTCTTGTTTATCGGGCCGCTCCCGACGCCTGGTGTTGCCTATGTGACACGCAGTTTGCGTGCTGATGCGGGGCTTGTGATCACTGCTTCCCACAATCCTTTTGATGACAATGGTATCAAGTTCTTTCGAGCGGACGGTTTCAAACTCGACGACAATATTGAGAATGAAATCGAAGATCTTGTCTTCAGTGGGAACATCGAATCCATCGTGCCCAGCGCCCGCGAGATCGGCAAAGCGGTCCGTATCGACGATGCACTTGGCCGCTATATCGAATATGCGAAATCATCTTTTCCAAGAGGGCTGACGCTCGACGGGATGCGAATTGTGATTGATTGCGCAAACGGAGCCGCCTACAAAGCTGCTCCATGTATCTTGCGAGAACTGGGGGCGGAAGTCTTCGCCTACGGCGATAAACCGGATGGTTCCAACATCAATAAAGAATGCGGCTCCATGCACCCCGATCTGATCAGCCGCAAAGTATGGGAACATCGTGCTCATATTGGAATCGCCCATGACGGAGATGCCGATCGCGTGATGCTTTGTGACGAAAATGGCAAGTTGGTGGACGGCGACGATATCATGGCCATCGCTGGAATGCACATGCTCGAGAAAGGCAACTTGGCCAAGAAAACCCTTGTGGCCACCGTCATGAGTAATGCCGGATTGGACCAGGTGATTCAAAAGGCCGGAGGCAAAGTCATTCGCACCGCCGTTGGTGATAAAAACGTCATCGATGAGATGCTCAAGAAAGACTACAACTTTGGTGGGGAATCCAGTGGCCACCTTATCTTCCGCGATTACGCCACGACCGGAGACGGATTGATTGCCGCCCTTCAGATCCTTTCCATCATGAAGGAAAAAGATGCCTCCCTGCACCAACTTACAGGAAAATGGCAGCGATTCCCCCAGATCATCACCAACATTCGCGTCCGATCCAAACCACCTTTCGAAGAATTGGATGGAGTGTTGGATCTGGTCAAGGAAGCCGAAAAGGCCCTTCAACCGCAAGGAGGACGTGTGTTGCTCCGTTATTCCGGAACCGAACCAAAGGCACGATTGCTTCTGGAAGGTCCCGTGCTTTCGGATTTGGAGAAATTGAATCAACCCATTGCTGATTCATTGAAGCAAAAGATCGGTGCCACGGGCTGATGTTGACGGCGTTGATGAAAAATGGATTTTGTAAGGTTTTGTACATCAATTTGTAGTGATGCTTGGGTTTGGTTCGGGAAAGAATTAGCCCTTGCACTCAGAGGCAGGTTTCCTATGGTGGATTCCCGAAGGGGTTGTTTCATTTTGATCATACTTCTTCATTAATACTCAGAGAATTCACCAACATTAATTCAAAGACACCAGGGGCTAGCTTATCTTTTTTCGAAACAATGGTTCGAAAAGTGCGTCCGGGAAAGTGCTGCGTGGAGCGTTAATATTTCTGAGCTTTTGGCTGTTCGCCAATGGTATTCAGAGCGTCGCGGAACTTCCCCAGCCGAGATGGGTGTCTCCCGCTGAAAGCCCGTTTCTGGCGGACGAAGGAAAATGCCTGCTTCGTTGGGAACTCCCTCAATCCGGGGACGCATCCCTCACCTTTCAAGTCGAACAGTCGGATGGTTCGGACTTCTCCAATGCCCGCATGCGTTATGATGGCCCCGACCAAGCCACCTATATTTCCGGATTACCTGAAGGCACGCACCGTTATCGAGTTCGGGCGGTTTCTAACGAAGAAACCGGTCCCTGGTCGGATAGCATGGAGATCAATGTCGAGTTCGTTTCACGTAACCTTGTGATTACCCTTTTTCTCCTGGGAACCATTGTCTTTGTGGCCACTGTGTGGGCCATTTGGAAGGGGCATTGCCAATATACCGAAAAAGATGATTCAGGCTTAACGAAGGGAGGAAGGGGATGAGCGAGGCAGATGCAAATACCATTTTGAATCCAACGGTTGGTTGGATCCTGTTGTTACTCTTCGGAGCTGCCTGGATTGGCCTGGGTATTTACTGGGGGCGTCGCGCGAAATCATTTGACGGATTCATGCTGGCCGGACGCAATGTTGGCATGGCTCTCGGTTCGGCGACCGCCATGGCGACCTGGGTGACTTCCAATACCGTCATGCTTGCGCCGGTGTTTGCTCTCGAAAAGGGGATTTGGGGCATGCTGGCTTATTCGACTGCCAGTTTCGGATTGTTGCTGTTTGCTCCGCTCAGCGCCCGCATCCGTCAATTGATTCCCAAAGGTTACACGAGTGGAGATTTCATGCGCCTGCGCTATGGCAAATTTGCATGGGTGTTGTTCCTGTTGATTACCGTGGTTTATTCCATGGCCTGGTTGGTCAGTATGGGAACTGCCGGTGGTAAATTGCTGGAAACCTTGTCCGGTATTCCATACGTCAACGGCATGACGATGATCCTGTTCGTCTGCGTGGTTTACACGCTATTTGGTGGGCTTTATGCCGTCATTGGAACCGACTTCATCCAAAGCATCATCATCCTCATCGGTGTGGTGCTCGTGGGAGCGCTGGTGTTGGTGAAGACCGACATGTCTCAGGTCTATCAGTCGATGGAGCTCAATCAACCTTCCTTGATCAATGTTCTCATGCCGGTGGCGTTGCTTTCATTGTTCAACAACATGTTTTTTGGATTCGGAGAAGTGTTTCACAACAACGTCTGGTGGAGCCGGGCTTATGCCATGCGAAAGGATGTGGCCCCCAGAGCATTCTTTGTTTCGGGGTTGCTCTGGTTCCCGATCCCGATTGCTGCCGGATTCATTGCGTTAAGTGCTTCAGCTCTCGGAATCAATGTCGTTGATCCCAACACCGTGGGCCCATTGGTGGCCAGTTCGGTGCTCGGGAAATCGGGTGCCATCCTCGTGTTTATCGTCGTGTTCTGTTCGCTGGCTTCCAGTATCGACAGTTTGTTGGCCGCCACTTCGGATCTCCTCGTCGAAGATGTCGGCAGGAAGATGTTGGGAGTCGGTCAGAATGAAGATCAATTGCGCATGGTTTCCAAACTTGTGATTTGCGGTCTGGGGATTTTGACCTGGATCCTGTGCGCTCGCGAAATGAATCTTTTGGAAATCCTGTTTTTGTCCGGACCACTGGTTGCCAGCGCTATTTGGCCGGTTCTGGGTGGTTTGTATTGGAAACGAGCCAGCAGCACAGGCGCCGTGTTTGCTATGATTCTAGGAAGTGTCGTTGGTTTGGTGGCCTATTATAAATTGGGGTGGTACACCGCATCGCTGATTAGCGCAGCCATCTCCATGGGGGTGATGCTGATCTTCACTTCCTTTCAAAAACAAGATTTCGACTGGAACACCATCTCCAATAATTCAAACTGATATAGGATCATGCATTTACCCATACCTGCATTCATCGTGACATTGATTGTTTATGGCTCGCTTCTGGGAGTTGGTGTTGGAGTCGTGGTTTTGTTGCGCATGTTTTGGAAAGACTGGAAAGAGGGGAAACTATGGTAAATGAATCTCAACAACAGGATGAGTTGAAACCAAATCAGGTCGCTCAATACACCGAGCCACCTGCCGATACCAACACGCTCAACCCGGAACCGGGGCCGCTTTTTGAATCCAATCCCATCCGGTTGAAAGTCCTGCGCGAACTCAAGGGAAAGTCCATTCTTTCCGCACGACAATTCACCAAGGAACAGGTCATCGAGCTGGCCAAGTTGGCAGCGTTTTTGGAAAAGGTGGAGATCGCTTCCTGTCATCCATTGGACGGTAAAATGGCGATCACTGCCTTTTTCGAAGCGAGCACCCGAACGCGTATTTCTTTTGAAAGCGCCGTCCTGCGGATGGATGGGAAAATTATCAGCATCCCGGAAGGGGGAACGACGGGCGCAAAGAAAGGGGAATCCCTTTCCGATATGGCCGAAATGTTCAACGCCTATGGTGACATGGTGATCATGCGGCACACGGAAACCGATTCGGTCGACCAAATCATGCGCAACCTGCGAGTCCCAATGATCAATGCCGGCAACGGCAGCGGGGAACATCCAACCCAGGCCCTGGCCGATTGGTATGCATTGTTGAAATGGAGACCCGATCTGATCGACCCCAAACCTTCGCGTGGAAAATCATTGAATATGGGAATCCTCGGAACCCCCGGCAGCATGCGGGCGGTCAAAAGCTTTCTGCTGATGTCCCTGTTGTTTCAAGCCAACATCGGGAAGGTAACCGTCATTTCTGAAATGGCCGATCCCTTCGGTGCGGAAGTGATCGATGACCTGAAGCAGGCGGATATCAACTATGAGGTGACGCATGATATTCAACAGCACCTGAACCAGTTGGACGTCATTTACATGAACAGTATCGCCTTCTTGGGGGACAGCTATCGTAAATTGGACGGGCGCTATAAGTTGAATCGGGAAAGTCCGCTCAAAAAGGAGTCGGTCATCCTGCATCCTCTTGCACGCGCCGACGAACTCGATCCTGACCTGGATGACACGCCTCACAACCTGTACTTCGCACAGGCACACGGCGCGGTGTTTATTCGGCAGGCCTTGTTGATTTCCATCTTTGGGCGACTCGATCGATTGCCCTCACAAATTCCATCGATCGAATCCTGATTCTTATATTATGTGTGGTATAGCGGGTATTTTCTCCGGACAAAGCCTTCCGGACGTCACCGGCGAGCATGTCGCCAAAATGTTGAAAGTCATCCGGCATCGTGGTCCGGACGGTGAACGCATGCACCTGGACCTGCGTAAAGGGGTCGCCATGGGGCATGCACGACTGTCGATCAACGATCTTCAGTATGGCCATCAACCGTTGGTATCAGCCGACAAGAAAATGGTCCTGACGGTGAACGGCGAGTTCTACGATTTCAAAAAATGCCGCTCCATGGCCATGGCCGAGGGCCATCGGTTTACCACGCATTCAGACAGTGAGATTGCCCTCTTTCTTTACAGGAAACACGGGCTCGATTTCATGAGCCGACTGCGGGGTGAGTTTGCTTTCTCGTTATTTGACGAAGACAAAGACCAGTTTCTCCTGGTGCGTGATCGATGGGGAATCCGGCCTCTGTTTTATACAATCGTCAAAGACACCCTTTACTACGCTTCCGAAGTCAAAGCCTTGCTCACACATCCGGAAGTCGAAGCTCGGCTTTGCCCGCAATCTGCTTTGAATCAGCTCATGCAGACCATGGTTCCCGGACGAACCGCGTTCAAGGATATCCATGCTCTGCATCCGGGCCGCATGCTGGCGGTGACCCGCAAGGACGGTCGTCTGCAGATCAACGAGCAAACTTACTGGGATGTCGATTTCCCAACACAGGAAGAGGGGCACAGCAATGCCGAACCACGGGAGTTGATCCAGCAGGTGCGTGAAAAGCTGGTGGAATCGATCGTGCTGCGGCTGGAGGCGGATGTGCCGGTGGGTTGTTACCTTTCAGGTGGTATCGACAGCTGCTCGATTCTCGGCCTGGCGACCGGTGCGATGCAAAGCGCTGTCAAAGCGTTCACCATCAGTTTTGATGATGACAAATTCGATGAATCCCACATTGCCCGCGAAATGGCAGAAAGTATGGAGGCCGACCAAGAGGTGATTCATCTCAAGGCGGATGACCTGTATGGGGATAATTTCATCAACACCGTCTGGCACGCGGAGCGAACCTTTTACAACACGCTGGGTGTGGCCAAAAACCTCATGAGTCGACGCGTACATGAGTGCGGCTATAAAACGGTGATCACCGGTGAGGGATCCGATGAGTTGTTTGCCGGTTATCCCTCATTCAAGCGGGATATGATCCTCCATGGTCTGGATGATGAACCGGAAGAAGTGCGCCGCGAGTATCAGGCTCAGATGCGGCAATCAAACAAGTTGTTCACGGGATCCATCCTCTCTGAAAATCCCGAAACACATCCGGCTTTCGAATCTTTGTGTGGATTCACTCCCTCATGGATCCAACCATGGATCGCTACCTTGCGTCATGCCCAGCCGTTGATGCATCCGGATTTGCCCGAGTTGAAATCTTACGATCCTATCGCTGCCATAGCGGATCAAATCCGACCAAATGGCATCGAACACCGGCATGCGGTGGACAAGGCACAATACACCTGGAGCAAGACACAATTGGAAGGACAGATCCTAAGTTGGGGAGGTGACCGTGTCGATATGGCCAACAGCATGGAATCCCGACCCGCTTTTCTGGACCATCACTTGGCCGAAGTGGCCTTTAAGATTCCGCCTCATTATCGTATTCGCAATAACATCGAGAAGTGGGTGCTGCGTGAAGCGGTACGTGGTGTGTTGCCGGAGGTGTTGTACAAACGCGAGAAGTTTGCCTTCATGGCTCCACCCGCCCACACGGATGAACATAAGGCACGCAAATTGAACGATCTGATCGAGACCTACCTGACACCAGACAACGTCAGCGATGCCGGTCTTTTTGACCCGTCCAAAGTCGGGCAGTTCCTCAAAGACTATCAGGAAGACAAAGACCCCGTATCGTTGACCCGGAAGGATACCTTGGTCAACCACCTGCTGTGTCTCCAAATCATGCACCACCTCTTTGTTAAAGGTCATGGATTCTGAAAAAAACTCCGAACCCAAACCACTTGCTTCCGACGGATTGAAGGTTGATTTGGAACGTATCAAACGTCATGTCCTGACCCTGTCTGAAATTGGGAAAAATACCCAGGATCACGGCATTTATCGGATGGCTTTCACCGATGCCGACATGGAAGCCAAACGGTGGTTGCTGGATCAAATTGACGCTGTCGGCCTTGAGTCACGTTCTGATGGAGCCGCCAATATTTTTGGAGTGCTCAAATCCGGTAAGGACCAGCCAAGTCTATTGGTGGGTTCCCACATTGATACCGTTCCTTGCGCGGGGACCTTGGATGGATCGTTGGGGGTGGTGGTGGGATTGGAATGCTTGAGGGTCATGCACGAGTCCGGCCTCTCCTTTGAGCGAGATGTGGAACTGGTCGCCTTCAGTGATGAAGAAGGGCGGTTTGGAGGTATGTTGGGTTCGGAATCCTTTTGTGGATTAACAACCCCCCAGACCGTTCAATCGGCTGTGGATTCCAATGGGACGCAGTTAAAGGATGCCATGCTGCAACAGGGACTGGATCCCATGAAGATCCTGGAAGCCCACCGTGATCCGAAAACGGTCGATCGTTACATCGAACTTCACATCGAGCAGGGACCGGTGCTCGATCGCAAGCAACTGCAAATTGGTGTTGTCGATGAAATCACCGGACTCTTTCGGTGGAACATGCGTATCCAGGGCGAATCGAATCATGCCGGCACCACCCCAATGGAAATGCGACGTGACGCCTTCATGGGTTTGGCTGATTTTGCGCATGAGATTCCACGGGTGCTTGAAGAGATTGGATCGGATCGAAGTCGTGCCACCATCGGCACAGCCGAGATCCTGCCCGGCGCCGCCAACACGGTCCCGGGTACGGTCGAATTTACGCTGGATGTGAGAGACACGAGTGAAGACATTTTATCAGCCTTGAAAGACGCATTGCGTCGAGCCCTTTCTGTCATTTGCCGTCGCCGATCCCTGACGTTTGATTTTGAAGAGCCCAGTTTCATTCATCCGGTAAAGTGCGACGGAGACATCGTAGGTTTGATCGAGCAACATGCCCGGTCGCTGGACTATTCCTATCTGACCGTGCCCAGCGGAGCTGCGCACGATGCACAGATCATGGGAAGGCATTGGCCGATAGGCATGATCTTTGTGCCGAGTCGAGGTGGAGTGAGTCACTCACCTGCCGAATGGACCGCATGGTCGGACATTGAAGCCGGCGCAAATGTTCTCCTCAAAACCTTGGTATCTCTGGCTCAATCTGCTTAGCTCCTTCCCGAAAATGAATCAATCAGCAACACCCGAGCGCCAGGATCCTCTGCGCGAAACCTACCGTGAGGGGTTTGTCACCAACCCGGCTCACTACGAATTCCTTCTGCAAAAGGACGTGGCCCTTCTGTGCATCGATATGCAATACCTTGACGCGGCGGAAGGGTATGGCGTTTTCAAGGAACCTGAAGATGGCAGCGAGCATCCCATTCCGGATGAAGCTAAACGCTACTATTTCGATGCGCTGCATACCCGGGTGATTCCCAACATGCATGTGCTTCAGAATTGTTTTCGTTCGCACAGGTTGGAAGTCATTCACACGCGGATCCAATCCCTGACCCAGGACGGACGAGATCGAGGCAAGGGGCATAAGAGACTCAAACTGCTCGCACGCCCTGGATCCGCTGAAGCTTGTTTTCTGGAAGAAGTGGCGCCCCTGGGAGACGAGATTGTGATCAACAAAACCGCCAGCGGAGTGTTTTCATCCACCAATTTACATTACGTGCTCAAGAATATTGGAATCCAGTCGCTGTATGTCTGTGGCGTTTACACCAATGAGTGCGTGGAAACGACCGTGCGCGATGCCTGCGACCTGGGATACCTGGTCACCATGATCGAAGATGCCTGCACCACCGTGACGCAGGAACTGCAGGATGCCAGTATCAAAACCTTGAAAGACCGTTACGCCCGCATCCTGAAAACCAGGGAGGTTATTGACGAAATTCATCAACTTGTAGGAGCCCAGCATCCTTGATTTTTTTAACACCCACCGCGGGAGCGAAACCTTCGGGATGAACAGGGTTTTGAATGATTTGTGATCACCTCCTGGCAAAGGCGGCTACATAAGGTAGAACGTGGCGTCCCGCCGCGCCCCTTGTGGCGTTCGACTTTCTTTTGCAGTCCGTTTTGGGAAGCCCAGGGATAGTCGATGCCCCATCATTTCATCAGGCTCACACCAAATGGATTGAGATCCCGAAGTTGTATTGGTTTAGAGCGCGCCGTGCCACCTTCTGGCGAAGGTAGTTAAGTGATCGCGCTGTAGCCGCGCTTGCCAAAGTGTGGCGGTTTCCCTCAGAATGAGTCTGTTCCATTTATAGAATCAGTGATGCAAGAAATCTTTGAAAAAAATCAGACAAACAGGTTGAGAGGTTTTGCTGCTACAGTGATCTTACTTCTGTCAGGCTTCGTTGTATGCATCGCGGATGATCGCCCAAACGTGGTGTTGATCATCAGTGATGATCAAGCCTGGACGGATTATGGATTCATGGGGCATGAGGTAGTTGCAACGCCGCATCTGGATCGATTGGCCGCTCGCAGTTTGGTTTTTGAGCATGGGTATGTGGCTTCTCCTTTATGTCGTCCGTCTCTGGCCACCATGGTTACGGGACGGTTCCCGCAGCATCACGGCGTGGTGGGTAATGATGTGGATGGCATGAACCAACGCGCTGCTTTGGATATACCCTTGCGCGAAGCGTTTCACCGTCAACCCGGTTTTGTCCGGCGATTGAGCGAAAGTGGCTATCTGACGCATCAATCCGGCAAGTGGTGGGAAGGTTCCTGGCAGGATGGCGGTTTCACGCATGGCATGACGCATGGTGACCCCAAACGCGGCGGACGACACGGGGACGAAGGCCTCAAGATTGGTCGGGATGGCATGCAGCCGGTGACTGAGTTCATCGATCTAGCCGTGTCGGAGCAGAAACCGTTTTTCATCTGGTATGCTCCCTTTCTGCCGCACACGCCTCACAATCCACCAAAGCGATTATTGAGCAAATATGCCGACCGTGGACTGGCCATGGATGTGGCGCTGTACTACGCCATGTGCGAATGGTTTGATGAGACCTGTGGCGCCTTGATGAATCATATCGAACAAAAGGGACAGCGCGAAAACACTCTTGTCCTTTATATCGCCGACAACGGTTGGGCGGCGACCAGCACCAACGCCGAGGATCCGAATCAGGATCAATGGAAAGGCTATGCGCTGCGTTCCAAAGGTTCTCCTTATGAAAAGGGAATCCGAACGCCGATCCTTGTTTCCTGGCAAGGAAAGGTTGAACCGGATCGAGTAGGCCATTTTGCGCATGCGATCGATTTGTTCCCTACCATTGCCGAAGCGACCGGTATCGACATGCCAGCCGATCTTCCCGGCTTAAATCTGTTGGACCCCATTGCGCGATCCGGTCGCGAGCGCGTTTTTGGTGTCACGCATTCCATCCATAACCTGACCATTGGGAATCCCGACGATACCCTGCAATACCTTTGGTGTGTCGAAGGCGACTGGAAACTGATATTGCGATACTCAGGCAAAGACACGACTCGTTATCGCAACGTGCACCTCTGGGACAAAGCGCCATTGCGATTATACAACCTGAAGAACGATCCCCACGAGACGACCGACCTTGCTTTGCAACACCCCGAGACAAGGGATCGTTTGCGCCGTGCAATCGAGGCTTGGTATTCGGTCAGCAAGGAGCACTGATCGGTGTTGCACCTTCTGGCGAAGGCACCCACATGAGGGAAGTAGCTGCGCTTGCGAAAGCGTGGTGGTGTGGATACTTACTTTTTGCTCAGATCCACAGCAAGGTGGATGGCGCTGTAGAGGCTGCTTGGGTTGGCTTTGCCTTGCCAGGCGATGTCCAGTGCAGTGCCGTGGTCGACGCTGGTTCGGATGATGGGGAGGCCGAGTGTGGTGTTGACCGCGCAATCGAACGCGAGTGCTTTGACCGGGATATGGCCCTGATCGTGATACATGCAGACGAAGACATCGGTTGCTTCTCGTTTCCAGGGGAGGAATGCCGTGTCAGGGGGGAGCGGACCTTCCACGTCGATCCCTTTTTCGCGTGCTGATTCGATGGCGGGGAGGATGATGTTTTCCTCTTCTCGATTGCCAAATAGTCCGTGCTCACCGGCATGTGGATTGAGTCCGCAAACGACGACTTTGGCTTTTCGTTTTCGAATACGTTCGAGGTTCTCCGCCGAGAGTTCAATGACCTCCAGGATGCGGTCCGTGGTTAAAAGGTTGGGCACTTCCGCGTAGCCGACGTGCACGGTGACAAAGGTGCATGTGATTTCCTTCGAATACTGCATCATGCACCATCGATCCGATCCGGCTCTGGCGGCAAACATCTCGGTATGGCCGGGGAAGGGGATCTTTGCCTGATGGAGCGCTTCCTTGTTAATAGGCGCCGTGGTGACTGCCGCAACCTTGCCGGCAAGGGCTGCATCGATGGCTTTCTGGATGTAATCGAAACTGGCCTTGCCCGTGTTGGCGTTGACGGTTCCTGGTTGAAAGTTTGAATGATCCAATGAGGAGACGTGGATGACTGAGGGGGAGTCAGGTTGATTTCCCGGTGACGCATCTTCCAAGGAAAGGATCGCGACGTCCTTGGGGAGACCTAGCTTTTCGGCGCACTTTCGCAGGACCTCAACATCTCCGAAAATCACCGGAATGCAACTTTCGAGCACGCCGGGCTCCCTCATAGCCCGCAAGCAAATCTCAGGGCCAACCCCGGCCGGATCTCCCATGGTAATGGCGATTACAGGTTTATTCATTTTTCGCGCTCCAAACTACGACGCGTATGTGTAGAAGCCAACGGAAATTTTATTAAGGGGAAATCAGCTGGTTTAAGTGTTCATTGATGGGAGTGATAACCTAAAGTTACCAAGCGATCATCCTGTCAATCCGGTTCATCTCGTTGATCCCGAGACTGCGGTGACTGTCTGAAAATCATTTCCACCTCAAATTTCGAAAGGTCGGTTCAGAACCAGCCCACTGTCCTCCTAGTGTTTTGGGCGGTGTGGTGGAGCCTCTTCTTGGTCGCAATACTTCTTTGGGGCTGATTTTTAAGCGCCCGATCCCGTCCCATCCTGGTAGAGGATTGTCTTCGACGTTCAGGAAATCGTCCGGATTCAGGGTTACTTCCTGCCACGTCTCGCCTCCTGGTAGTTTGATTTCTGCAGCATGGTCATCAATTAACACAACCAGGGTGTTGGGTTCGTCGGATTGAATCTTCAGGGTCAACCGTGCCTCATGTGGGGCTTTCCACATGGGATCGTAAATCTTGTGGGTGGTTCGAGCCCATTGTTCTGGTCGGTAGGAGAACCATTCCTTCTCCCAACCCTCCTCAAAGGACTCGATCAGAGACGATTGTTTGAGCGCTGGTTGAATATTGGCCTGTTTCAGCTCTTCGGAAGAGATCATCTGAAGAAGTGAGGAGACGTTGAAAGTCGATGCGGTGTAGGTTCCATAATAATATCCTGCTCCACTCACGGGTTGATCCAATCCGTAAGTGACATTTGCATACACCCACAAGGGATGATCGGTGTCGTGCACCGGGAGTTTGGCGATCCATTGCCCATCCGTTTTCACCGCCGTTGCATGATGCCAGAATCGATGCATGGTATGTTCGCGTTCCTGGGGGCGTTCGTCTGATTTGCCTTGCTGGGTGTAATAAACGTCTGCTGAGATGACTTTTCGCGAAGTGTCGGGTTGGACCGTGAAAGAGGGAATGCCATCCCGGTTGTTCAAGGTGAGGATTCCCTTAGGTGTTCGGGGGAAATGAAAGTTGCCTTTTAGATGCATGTCGAACCACAATAAGGTGACCGCTTCGTATTCCGGTGTATCCTGGTGGTTGTGATGGGGGGAACAGGTGACCCGCCATTCGTTTGTTTTGATTTCTTCGATGGCTGAAGGAAGGTTCCCGATGCGGCCATGAAAATCATTGGCAGGACTCAGAAAGATGATCGGACAGGCAATGTTCTTCAGGCTGACATCATCTCCCAAAGTGGATCGAAAAATCGCGCTATCGTTGTAGCGATCACTAATGCCACCGCAGGAAGGAGCCGCAGCCTTGACTCTGGAATCAATGGCGGTCATGACAGTTAATTTGCCGCCCATGGAATGGCCGTAAACACCCAAGCGCTCCGGATCCACTTCCGGTTGTTGTTCGAGAAAGGTCAGCGATCGACGTGCTGCCAGTGCGCACAAAAACCAGCCGCTGTTGCGGGGGGATTCGATGTCATCCAAAGTCCAGTCGGCCGGTTTGGCGCTGGGAAAGACGTTTCCAGGGTTTCGGCCGGGAGCGTGGTAACCGTCCACCGCGCCCCAGTCGGTAGTGATTTTGTATGCGGGATCATCTTGTTTGCCATCCCAGAATAACTTTACGGTTTCCGGACCAACGCGATAGTCCGGCGCCGAAATACGACCGGCCCATGCAATGGACAGGGTGGCATAACCCCGTTTGGCATTCATCAGGCAGGCGCGATGGTCGGCGTATTGACCGCCTCCGTGAATTTGTAACAACCCCGGCAGGCGTTCTTCGGGTGCGGTGATATGTTTAGGGAATCCATAAACACCTGCAAGCATTGCCCTCTCGCCTTTAAAAATCCCGATTCGAAACCGAACGATGCGCAGAATGACTTCATCTTCTTCCCATTGATGTAATACTTCCGTTTCGAGAGGTTCTTTTCTGGGATCAAATCCGGACCACATGGATTCAAAATCGTGTGGATTTTTTCCATTAACGATAGGGGGAAGGGTTTCCTGTGCTTGGCTTGCTGCGTGGTTGTATTGAAGGAATACAACAAACAGGCAAAAAGCGGAAGTAAGCCACTGAATTAAGGTTTGCATGGGGAATTTGCCTAAGCTTCCAGCAACCACGCGTCAAGGGTTTTTCGTCCAGCAATCCGGGTGCCACCGCGTGGATACCAAATTTATATGAGCATGGTTTCCGAATTGGGTATTGCGATAGGTAGTGTAATGTAATACCGTTGAGCGGATGAAAACCATTTCACTCAAGCTTCCTGATCATTTGTTGGATTAGTTGGAATCGGAGGCGCGTGTGAGACGAACGAAGAAGTCCTTCATGGTGCGTGAGTGTCTAAAGAAAGCACTGATTCCGGGATCAGCAAAAGAGGGAAGCAACTGTTTCGAATTAGCGTGCGATCTGGCCGGAGTGGCTAAGGATCTCCCAAAAGATCTCGCTACCAATCCGGATTATATGGAGGATTTTGGCAAGTGAGTGGCGCCGTGGTGTTGGATACGGGGCCATTGATTTCATTTCTGGCCGAAGGCCTGCAACATCATCTATGGGTCTGCGAGCAATGGAAAAGGTTGCATCCACCACTGCTGACATGCGAGCCGGTGATTACCGAGGCGGCTTTGCTGCTTAAACGCGAAGGTCGGGATACCGATCCTATTTTCGCTCTTATCGAACGCGGTATTCTTCGGATGGGGATGGAGATTGAGAATCAATTGGCTGATGTTCGAGCTTTGATGCGGAAATACAGAAACAGACCGATGTCTCTTGCCGACGCGTGTCTCGTCCGCCTTTGCGAAATGCACTCCAATTCTATGGTGCTGACATTCGACAATGGTTTATATATATATCGGCAAAATGGGACAGGATGATTCCCATTCTGATGCCAGAGGTATGAACTTGTACTCAGCAGCATTTTTATGGCAAAAGGGAAAACCAATCGTTCTCAAGATAGCTACGCACCCCCCTTTACGGTGTCTGCGAAGGCTATTTCTTTGGTTGCCGAGATTTCAGCGCTGGTTGAGCGTTATGCCATACGATTGGAGCAGCCTGACGCCTTACGTTTGCGCCGCGTAAATAAGATCAAAACCATTCATTCATCATTGGCCATCGAAGGAAATACCTTGAGCGAAAATCAGGTGTCAGAACTGCTCAATGGTAAACGTGTAGTCGCCCCGATTCGCCAGATCCAGGAAGTTAAAAATGCCATTGCCACATATGACTTGATAGAATTTTTGGATCCGTTTTCGATTCAAGATCTGCTGAAAGCCCATAAAACCCTGATGACAGCATTAGTAGGCAAACCCGGGACATTTAGACCTGGAGGTGTGGGTGTGTTTGCCGATAAAAAAATGGTTCACATGGCGCCTCCTGCTAATCGAGTTCCCACTTTGATGGCAGACCTGTTTGAATGGTTGGCCAACGCCGAAGATCATTTGCTGATACGCAGTTGCGTGTTTCATTATGAATTTGAATTTATTCACCCATTTTCAGATGGCAACGGCCGGATGGGACGACTTTGGCAATCATTGATTTTAGGTCGGCTTCACAAGGCTTTCCTTTCTCTTCCGGTGGAAACCATTATTCACCACAATCAGCAGGATTATTATGACGCCATCAACACCAGCAGCTCTAATGCTGATTGTGGGGCATTCATTGACTTCATGTTGGATGAAATTCTACAGGCGTTGAAGGCAAACCAGGATTCAAGCGAAATGCCTGGTGGCGGAGTAAATGGCGGAGTAAATGGCGGAGTAACCGCCGTGGTTGGCTACATTGAAAAACACCCCGGCCACCGTGCTAATGTCATTGCCACATCATTGGGTCTACCACTTCGCTCGGTTCAACGCTACCTTTCCCAGCTCAAGTCTTCAGGAAAAATTGAATTTCGTGGCGCACCACGCAAAGGAGGTTATTATTTCATTGGATCTCAATGATAACTTGCAAAAAGGGATATTATGTATGATCGCCCTGAAATAAACCACGCACACGGCAAACTCATTATTTGTCGGAGCAAGGGTGATTCCGCTAAACCGGATGTTTGGCGGCAGAAAATATTGCAACGATTCTTCCTTTTATGGGGTGTGGGATGCTGTCTGCTGATGCTAGGCGGTGAGAAAGTTGATGCGCTCAAAGCTCAGTCACACTGGTCACTGGTTCCAATACGGGATGTTTCTTTGCCAAAGGTGGATGATCCAAGGTGGAATGAACATCCTATCGATCTCTTGGTTTATCAACGACTGGATCAACGCCATTTGCAACCTTCTTCTGAAGCGGGCGCCCGGGCTTTGATACGTCGACTGAGTTTCGATCTGACGGGTCTGCCTCCCTCGAAAGAGGAGATGGACTTGTTCCTGGATGATGAGACTGACGGAGCCTACGAACGGCTGGTAGATCGCTTGATGGAGAGTCCGCATTACGGTGAACACATGGCCCGTTACTGGCTGGATCTGGTACGGTATGCGGACACGCATGGATTGCATGCGGATGATTATCGGGAGATGTTCAAATACAGGGATTGGGTGATCGACGCTTTCAATCGGAATCAATCTTTCGACTCTTTCATTTTGGAACAAGTTGCGGGGGATTTATTACCTAACCCAAGCAATGATCAATTGGTCGCCAGTGGATTCAATCGCCTGCATTTGTCCAATAGTGCCGGTTCGGCTCTGGAGGAGGAACTGTATTATAACAACGTGGTCGATCGGGTGAATGCTGTCGGGACCGTTTTCCTGGGTCTTACCTTGGGGTGTGCTCAGTGTCACGATCATAAGTCCGATCCGATCACCATGCGTGAGTATTACCAGATCTTCGCCTTCTTCAACAACCTCGATGGACTCTCCCACACGCAACGCAAGAAGAGTCCGCCTCCGTTCCTGAGTTTTCCTTCCAACGAGCAATCGGTTTTGATGTCGGAATTAAAAGCAAAGATGAAGGCGAATTCGACGGATAAAGATGCGGTGGGTAAACTGAAGAAAGAATTGGCTTCCATCGAAAAAACAATCCCGACCACGATGATCATGCGCGAGCGATCCGAGATGAGACCCGCATACGTTTATCGACGCGGGCTCTACGATCAGCCGGGTGAACCCGTTCAGCGTCGCACCCCACAGGCTTTACCTCCCATGAAAGCCGATCAACCACTCAATCGATTGGGCTTTGCCCAATGGTTGATCGATCGCGATCACCCATTGACCGCCCGGGTGGCGGTGAATCGGTTCTGGCAACAGTTGTTTGGCGTGGGTTTGGTCAAGACCTCCGAAGACTTTGGTGCGCTGGGTAGTTCTCCTTCTCATCCGGATTTGTTGGATCATTTGGCTTTTCGTTTTGTTGAGTCGGGTTGGGATGTCAAAGCACTGCTCAAATACATCGTGACCAGTCAAACCTATCGTCAGACTTCCAACGCCAGTGAAGAGGCTTACCAGCAGGATCCAGAGAATCGTTGGTTGAGTCGGGGCTCGCGCTTTCGACTGGATGCGGAAATGTTGCGTGACCAGGCCCTGGCAGTTTCCGGTTTGCTGGACCGGACCTTGTTCGGGCGAAGCGTCAAGCCACCTCAACCCGATGGGCTATGGAAATCGGTGGCGTTGGCCGTTTCCAATACGCGGGTTTACGAACCGGACCATGGACCGGACATTCGCCGACGAAGCATTTACACCTTTTGGAAACGATCCATCCCTCATCCCGTGATGACGATTTTTGATGCGCCCACGCGCGAAGTATGCACCGCTCGTCGCGAACGCACCAACACGCCTTTGCAAGCGTTGGTCCTGATGAACGAACCCCAATTCATTGAGTGTGCCATCGCTTTGGCCAGACGAACGATGGAAGAGGGGGGCGCCACAGACAGGGAACGTCTTCAGTTCCTGTGGGAGCTAACAACCACTCAGGTCATGGACGAGGGTGAATTGGATATGATGCTCACAGGATTGGACTCTTTTCGTGAAGTGTATCCGGAGCAAGTATCCATTCCATTCGGGGGAGCTGAACTCAATCAGGAAGAAGCCGCCTGGACGATGGTGGCGCACACGTTTTTGAATCTGGACATTGTGAAAACGCGACCATGAACCGAATGAAAATCGATCGTCGAACTTTTTTGGGGAGCCTGGCTTCAGGCATGGGTGGTTTGGGATCGCTGTCGCTCAGGGGGCAGTCTCCAGGACTGGATTATCAGATTCCGGCGACAGCCAAACGTGTGATCTACCTTTTTATGGCAGGAGGTCCGAGTCAGTTGGAGACATTTGACTACAAACCGGCGATGATGGATCGATTTGATCAGGATCTTCCGGATTCCATTCGCAGGGGACAACGCGTCACCAACATGACCGCGAAACAAACACGGTTTCCCATCGCCTCACCCTTCACCTCGTTCCGGCAATATGGTCAATCCGGCGCCTGGGTCAGTGAGTTGCTTCCTCATACCGCTCGCATGGTGGACGATCTCGCGATCATCAAAACGCTTCACACCGAGGCCATCAACCATGATCCTGCCAAAACGCTCCTATGTACGGGGAGTCAATTGCCGGGTCAGGCGAGTCTGGGCGCCTGGTTGAATTACGCATTGGGAAGCGGTAATCCGAATCTGCCGGATTTCGTGGTGCTGAATACTTCCCGTTGGACGGCTAATGTTTCCACTCAGGCTCTGTTTGCTCGCCTTTGGGGTTCCGGGTTTTTACCCTCCCGATACCAGGGAGTCACCTTTCAAAACAGCGGCGATCCGGTTCTGTACCTTTCCAATCCGGAGGGGATCGCTTCGGAAACCCGAGGGAAAATGATAAATCTGACACGGGCTTTGAATCGCAAGCATCTGAGGGAGATAGGGGATCCCGAAATACGCACTACCATCGCCCAACAGGAAATGGCTTTTCGCATGCAGGCATCCATCCCGGAACTGTCGGACATGTCCAGCGAACCTGCTTCCGTGAAAAAACTATATGGTCCGGACGTGGAAGTTCCCGGTACCTTTGCCTTCAACTGCCTCCTCGCCCGACGCATGGCCGAGCGAAATGTTCGATGCATTCAACTCTTCCACCGTGGTTGGGATCAGCACTCCGATCTGCCCAATCGCATTCAAGGTCAATGCCTCGACACCGACCAGGCCAGCTACGCTCTCATCACCGATTTGAAACAACGGGGCTTGCTCGACGACACCCTTGTGGTTTGGGCGGGCGAATTCGGTCGCACCATCTACTGCCAGGGCAAACTCACCCAAACCAACTTCGGCCGGGATCATCACCCACGTTGCTTCACGGTCTGGATGGCGGGTGGCGGAGTGAAAGGTGGCATCACGCACGGTGAAACCGACGAATTCAGCTACAACATTGTCCGCGACCCCGTCCACATCCACGACTTCAACGCCACCATCCTCCACTGCCTGGGGATTGATCACCGTAAACTGACCTTTCCATTCCGTGGCTTGGACGCGCGGTTAACGGGAGTAGAACCAGCCAGTGTTGTTCGGTCGGTGCTGGCGTAGACTTTGGGGCCGGTCAACGCCAAAAGGATCTCGGTAATCGCCTGCGTGTTCGTGTCTGCGCGGCAGCGCGGCCCTACCAAAACAACGTATCCGCATTCGCAAGAATGTCCCCCCTTATGGCCGCACAAAAACATCCGAATTGGGCTGAGCACTGACCCATTCGTACCATTCGGTGACGTAGCCTCGTCGTTGTTTCAGTTGAAGGGAGGTTTCCGAATTGGTTTCCGCCTGGCACTTGCCGTTTTCGTCCCAGAGTCTGCCTTCCTGATCGCGGATTCGAAGTGGTTCTTTGGATTCGAGTTGAAATGTCAAAACCGTTTCCTCCAGTGTTGCAGCATAGGCTCTCACTCCAAAATCCCCTGCGGGCAGAAGAATGATGGGGGTGTCTCCATGTGTTAACTCCATGGGGATGGTTGATTGAATGGCGTCCAGTTCAACTGCCAAGGGCTTGAGATCGTCATCTCCGAGTAAACCGAATACCAGTTTGTTGGCGGGAAGTCGTTCGTCCTCTTGATTGGCGCTGGCCCAAAAGACCGGGTGCATATGTTTGTGGCCCATCGAAGCTCCATGGGACAATCCGTGGGGACGATTTCGCATGCCCACTGATCCGAGCGCGACATCCGTATCCGGGTGTTGCTTCTTCCAACTTCCCCAACGGGTGATGATTGAGCTGATCTGGATCAATCGCTTCCCCTTCAGCGGACCTTCGGTTGCTTCGCCAGAAAACGGATGCCAACGACTGTGTGTTTGAAAATCGGCAATTTCGAAAGTGCCGTCATGGATCCCACAGATTTGAAATGTCAGGGGGCGTTCCGGGAGTTCCGGCAGGGTGGGGATGAATGCCGCCGATCCGCTGCATTGTTCGCACAAGGCAACCATCAATGGTATTTTGGATGTGGTTGAGATGACCAGGGTGTCATTCACCACATGAAAATTACTCATGATCCACCAGGGATACGCCCTGTGATGACCGAAGATGCTGACGCCGACCACCAGATCTTCGTCATTGACATGGTCCGCAGCAAACGACAGCACCGTGTCCGGGTTGTTCAATGGGAGGGCATATTCCCGATTACCTGGCATTGTTAAAGCTCGAGCTTCAGGGAGCCAGTTGTTTGGAATTGAATTGGTTTGTGTATGGGATGTTCCTTCCAGGGGCGTTGCAGTTCCTGTTTGGCCCGCTTCATTGGAAACCTGAGAATTCGACGAAGACCGATCCGCCCAGAACCAGAC
>Ga0255757_10000154_pt1 | contig 66244 bp, 52 predicted proteins | sample 071ome_27_FD_179957 | JGI IMG/M metagenome (GOLD analysis project Ga0255757, IMG submission 179957) | Coastal salt marsh microbial communities from the Groves Creek Marsh, Skidaway Island, Georgia - 071409AT metaG (version 2) | ecosystem: Environmental > Aquatic > Marine > Intertidal zone >...
AACCTATCTGGAAGAAGTACATGATTCGGACGAATGACAGGGCGATCCATTCCGGCACGATATTGTGTCCGGACGAAGCAAATTATCTGCTGGATGCCACCCAGGATGCAATTCTGGTCATATCAAACGAAGGTCGAATCATTTACGCCAACAAAGGCATTGCCAACATGGTTGGTATGCGTCCCTCGGAATTGATCGGTGCGGATCTGATCGAAGTGTTGTTTGAACAACCCGATTCAGCGGCAGACGTCCTGACAGCCTTGGATTCCTGCCAAAACTGCGGTCGATGGGCCGGCATGCTGCAACTTTCCCAGGATAACGAAATCTCCATCCAACTCCAAACCCGATGGAGCCTTTTGTCCTCCTTCAGGGACCACTACCCCGCCATCCTGATGGTGGCCACCGACACGACCGAACAACGCAACCTGGAGAACAAGCTACGCCGCACGCAACGGCTGGAAAGTCTGGGAACCATGGCCACCGGGATTGCACATGACCTCAACAACATCCTGACTCCCATCGTGATCTGTTCGGGCATGTTACGCACAGCGACAGAAAACCCTCAGTGCGATCAGTATCTGGACGCGATTGAGAAAAACGCAAAGCGGGGTGCGGATGTCATCAAACAGATCCTCACCTTCGCACGGGGTGGAAGCGGCAAAAAATCTCATTTCAACATTGAGATCATCCTTAAGGAAATCACGCGGATGGTTGCAGAAACGTTTCCCAAATCCATTGAATGTCAGACCCATTTTTCAAGCAACGCGTGGCCCGTGCTCGGCAATGCCACGCAGTTGCATCAGGTATTCATGAATCTGCTGATCAACGCCCGCGATGCCATGCTTCTGGATGGCGGTCAGATCAAGATCTCACTTAAAAACAGACACCTGACTCAAAAGGATGTATCGCTGATGTCGGACGGCCGACCCGGAACTTATCTGGTTGTGGATGTGGAAGATGCGGGGGTTGGCATTCGCAACACTGATTTGGAGCGCATTTTTGACCCATTCTTCACCACCAAACAGGCCGACCATGGAACAGGATTGGGATTGGCGACAGTGCGGGGCATCATCCAGGAGCATGGAGGATTTATATTGGTTAAATCCAGTTTCGGGCATGGCACGCTTTTCAAAGTCTTTTTACCGGCAAACCCGAAAGCCATCATCGAAGAAGTTTACCCTACCTCACCCAACGAATTGACTCGCGGGAATGGAGAAACCATTCTGGTGGTCGACGATGAACCTTCCATTGGGAAACTGGTGTGCAAAGCATTGGAAGAAAATGGATACAGCACGATACAAGCGAAGGACGGAGTGGAAGCCATTGAAAAATACCTGCAACACAAGGCATCGATGGTCATCACTGATCTGGACATGCCACAGTTGAACGGCGTCACCCTGCTGAGAACTTTGAAAAAACTGGAACCCGAGCTTCGCACCATCTGCATCTCCGGCAGCGTCACAGATGATGTTTCCGAACAGCTGGGCAGTCTCGGCGTCAAAACGATTCTCAACAAGCCCTTTCAAATGCAAGCCCTCTTGACTCAAGTCCACCAAGCGCTTCAGAAATAAAAAAAACAGATCAGCTCGGCTATGAGTTGATGGAGCAGGCCATGCAAATTCACCACTCGGCGGCGAAATTTTCACCACAATCCGGGGAAGAATCTAAAAGTGTGGCCTGTATAAAAAATCCCTGCTTTTTACTGAACAGTGAAAGACTGACTGACAAATCCAATCGACCACAAAACTTTGACAAAATCATTCATTTGTCGACAATTCGCCTATGATGATCAACTGGATGAGAACCATGTTCTTTGGCGGCTTGTTAAGCGCGGCTATATCCAATATCGCCATTGGAGCCGAACAGGACCATTTGCCGGTGGAAGCCAGGTATCAGGCCGGTGTTCCCAAGGGCAGCGTCACCGAATATGTTTGGGACAACAGTGAAGTGTTTCCGGAAACCTGGCGACAGTATTGGGTGTATGTTCCGGCACAATATGATCCGGACCGTGAAACGGCGGTCATGGTGTTTCAGGATGGAAAACGGTTTTTGGATCCGCGTGGCAATTTTCATGTCCCGGCCGTTTTTGACAATTTGATTCACGTGGGCGAAATGCCCGTCACCATCGGCATCTTTATCAATCCGGGCAACCGGGGCATCCCGGAACCCAATCAACGCCGCTACAACAACCGAAGTATCGAGTATGACACACCAAATGACACCTATGCGACCTTTCTGCTGGAAGAGATCCTGCCGGAAGTGGGTCAGCATTATCGTTTGAGCAAGGATCCTGAGATGCGCGCCATTTGCGGGAATAGTTCGGGGGGGATTTGTGCTTTTACCGTTGCCTGGGAACGTCCGGATGCATTCCGCAAAGTGGTCAGTCACATCGGCAGTTTCGTCAACATTCGTGGCGGTCACAGCTATCCCGCCATGATCCGCAAGACAGAGCGAAAGCCCTTGCGGGTCTTTTTGCAGGATGGCATGAACGATCTGGACAACGCACACGGAAACTGGCCGCTGGCGAACAAACAAATGGAAAAAGCGCTGCGTTTCATGGACTACGATTATCGTATGGTATGGGGAACAGGCGCCCATAGCTCGCAACACGGCGGTCAAATCTTTCCGCAAACCATGCGTTGGTTGTGGCGGGATTTCCGTTGATCGATCAAGTCCGCTAGAGAACGGGCGAAGGAATGCAAATTCCAATCAAATGGAATCATTCTGCCAAGGTTCCGGCTTCGCCACCGAACCCATAAACCAATCGACCGCAACCTTTACGCAAAAAATCTGTTAGAAACTACCAACTATGCCATCAACGCAAGACTCGGATGTGGAACTTATGCTGCAGGTTCAGCAGGGGGATCTTGTGTCGTTTGAAAGCCTGGTGGATCGTTACAAACAGCCCATATTCAATCTGGTTTACCGGATGTTGCGTGATGCGGATGAAGCGGAGGATATTGCTCAGAAAGTATTCATTCAGGTTTACAAAGCTTCAGAGCGATATCAACCGACAGCAAAGTTCTCCACCTGGATATTCACCATTGCCAGAAACCTGACGCTCAACGAAATCCGAAGGCGATCCCGCAAACCCAATACCGATTCGCTGGACGCAACTATCGATCCGGAGGGAGATCAGATCCCGAGAGAGTATGGAGATGTCAAAAGCAAGGATGCCAGAGAAGAAACCATGCGCCGGGAGTTGCTGGACCGGATCGATCTGGGCATTTCCGATCTCCCGGAAAACCAACGCGCAGCCATCCTTTTGTGCAAAGAAGGTGACATCAGCTACGACGAGATTGCCAAGATTCTCAATTGCTCTGTATCCGCCGTCAAATCACTGCTTTTCAGGGCACGAGAAACCCTCAAACGCCGGATCAAACATTATGTTTCAACCGGAGATTGGGTGGAATGAAAAAGTATCCCATCAAAATGAACCATCCAGAGCAACTTTTGAGGAAAAACAGTTTTAGATTAAATTGGATGTTATGAAAAACCGTAGTTACCAGGATTGGATTGACCTGCATTGGCAGCGCGCTCTGACACAAGAGGAAGCTGGCCAGTGGGAAACATTCCTCCACGAAAACCCCAGCCACCATGAGGAGTGGGAATGGGACCAACAATTGCTTCAAGGCGTGCATCAATTGGCAGATGTGCCTTTGTCCAATAACTTTACCTCGCGAGTCATCCGATCCGTCGAGCATCTGCAGCCGGAATCGGTGATTCAGGAAGAAGAGACAAGGTCAAGTGGAGCCGGCTGGCTGTCCAAATGGTGGTCCCTACCCGGCATCCGAATCGCCGGAACAAGCGCTGTCCTGTTGGCAGGTTTCTGGTTGTGGCAATGGGATCCCACCGCACCTGACATGGTGGAAAGCATCACCACGGTCACCCGGGCTGAAACCGTTCCAACGGTGGAAGAACTTGAAAACTTCGACGCCATCAACGGCTTGGCACAACCCCATCCCGATGTGGACTGGGAACTGGTGTTTGCGATGGATTGATCACCTGAGAGCGGCAAACGTATGAATCCATTTCCTTCCAGAATCGTAGCTCTCCTGAGTCTGACTGCTTTGGGCTGCCTGTGCATGATGTTGGCACAAGAGGGACCGAAGATACCGCCCTTGCGCACGGCATCCCTACGCACCACACCCAGCATCCCGAGTGTGAAGGACTCTCCAATCCGCCACATTAGAAACCTGCTGGAAGCGGAACCGGAGCAACGTAAGAACCTTTTGGATCAGCACACACCCAACACACGCGCATTCTGGGAACGTAAAGTGACGGAATACGCCGCCATGGAGGCAAAGGAAAGGGACCGACGGCTGCGGGATGCACAACTGCATTGGTACCTGATGCTGATTGTCCGGACCCCATCGGATCAACGGGAGAGCAAGTTGCTCGAAATTCCGGAAACCGAACGTGGATTGATTTCAGATCGAGTCCGGGAATGGGAAAGCCTGCCCGCTGATCTCCAACTGGATATCATGGCCCATCTCCCCGCGCTGAGATATTTTGGACAGCTCGTTTCATTGCCTCCTTCGGACCGTGAAAAAGCCTTGGCTGAAGCCCGAAATAACGGGACCAGCGCGGAAAGCCTGTCCGCTGGTTGGAACACGCTGGATGCCGAACGCCGGCGATCCATGTTCCTCGGTTATCAAAAGTTTTTCACCCTGGAACAAGATCGTCAGGAGAAGGTGCTCGCCAAGATCCCGATGCCACAGCGTCAAACCCTTCAGTCCAGGCTGGATCAATTGGAAAACCTGAGTCCGGAAGTGCGACAAAAATGCCTGGAATCATTGCAAAAATATGCGCACATGACTCCGGAAGAACGCACGCTTTTCCGCACGACTGCCGAGCGCTGGAAACAGATGGAACCTGCCGAACATGAAGTTTGGAGGAAGGTGGTCAAGAGAATCCCTCCCATCCCAACCGTCCGGGCAAGATCTATTCCGCCCATCCCCGGAAAGGGGAAGGACGACACATTACCCCCGCTTCCCCACAAGCTTTGATCAAGGCGCGGTTTCGATGCGGTAGAACCGATAATCATCTCCCGCTTCGGCATCAACCAAGACCGTCACGTCGCCTTGTGCTGTGACAGCTTCCCCCGTCAACACCCAGGGGTCGCCCACGATATCACGACGGCTGTAGAGCTGGTATTTGATTCCGGGAGTGCTTTCGAAGGTCACCTGAGCGCCCTCCACCGTTACTTCCACACTCAGCAGGGCAAATGGAGATATGACCGATGCCGGGGTGGATGATGCATTCGTCGGATCCGATCCGGCTTCGAATTCCTGGGTATTGGTGTAACCGTCACCGTCTGCGTCAAAGTCAGGTGCAGCCTCTGATCCGGTCCAGCGAGTGAAATAAGTGCGCTGAAACTGATCGTTCAACCCATCTGCATTGTAATCAGGATCTTTGGGTACCACGTCGATGTATCCATTGGCATAAGCCACATTGTCTCCCTGACGCAGCTCGAAGGATCTGGGGCCAGGCAAGGCATCCTCAGCCACCGATACCTGGATGTACCAGGCATCAAGGTCACCAAAGAGGTTGGCTCGATATTGACTGAGAGTGGTTGTCACTCCGCTTCCTCGAACAGCCAACTCAGCGTCTTCCGGAAGATTCTCACCATAGACACCTATCCAGACATCTTGATCCCCCTGAGTCACGGCCGTTGGCGTACGATTTGTGGTCAATATATTCAACGAATTTACCTTCTGTTGGATACCTTGGAGGCGAAAGGCTGGCTCACCCTGTTGGACATCCACATCTGCCTGGAATACCCCCGCTGCAGTCACACTTACAGGAATGGGTTCAGTCGGAAGATAATCGGTCCGAATATCCTGAAAATCAGCAAAGTTGATCACAAACCATGGAATCAGATAGAGCTGCGAATCAACCGGAGGCAACGGTGTAACCCGCAGCATGTAATCCCCGGGCGGAACAGCGGTCATTTCATAGTATCCCTGCTCCCAGACAAGTGTCTTTGCCCGACTCACCGTGCCCCTGACTGGATTTCCATCCAAATCTTCCAACACAATGACCGCTCCATGCAGATTCTCATCCCCCATAGTCACCTGACCACGGATCTTGCCCACCGTGCTCAGGAAATTTCCCTCTGGATAGAAAGACTGCACGAACGCCCGATCATCATCGGTCAAATCAAGTTGTGAATTGACCCCGCGTTGCGCCTCAAAAACCATGGTGGAAGCGCCCAGAGTCGAATGCTCCATTCCTATAAAGTGACCAATCTCATGCAGAGAAATGGCTTCCACACTGACAGCAAGTGGATCACTTGCATCATATTTTGTAAACCATTTGTAATCTGCTCCGTTGAGGACAATGTCGGATTCCACCACACTGAAATCACCAAAAAAGGCCCGGTAAGTCAGACCAAACCGACCCCGTATATCGTCCTTTTCACCATTCACCAGGGTGGTATCTTTGGTCCAGTAGATCACATTCTTGAAATCTTCCAGATTGATTTCAGGTTCACCCTCGATGAATCCTGCATCCTCAAAGTTGAGGTAAGATCCCGGAATCTCAGCCCATTGATCAAAAGCAGTGCGAACGGCTTCCAGTTCATCTTGCTTGTTGGATTCAGAATAAGCGCTCTCATCCAGATAATAGCGAATGGTTTGCGTTCCAGGAATGGCAGCCGTCGCGGGCAAAGCGCCGTTCGTGTCGAGTTTGAACCAATGCTGCGGAAATCCGTTGTTGCTCCATTGAGCAACGAAGGCATGGATGGGAATGGCAACAAGCGCCAAGATCAGAAAGCCTGTCGCTTTGAGAAACGTGTTACGTTGGAAGAACCGATTCATTTCACACCTCCCTGGACTTGAGCTTTGAGTGATTCAATTGGTAAAGGCAACTGATGAGGCATACGAAACCCACGAGCCTGAAGTGATTTGGAATCGGGCGGCGCACCGCCGTGGAACACGTTGCGCACGTATTGTTTTGAATCATCTCCCGACTTCAAAACCTCAAATTTTCCCTGGATCATCCCAATCGTAACGCCTTGACCCATAGAATTGATCCGGCAAAACACAACCGCTTCGTCACCGAGGTCAAACTGCACTTGATAAGCAACTTCGACCTTTCGAAGACCAAGGATTCCCCCGCCATGAACCACTTCGAACGTGTCCCCATCCACATCACCTTTCCAGACATCCTGGACTTGGAGTTTGATAGAAGTAAACACCCGCCCATCTTCGTCCCGGGAAACCTTTTTGGAAACAACCTTCCCTTGAAGCACCACATCGGCGGCTTCTGTAAGATCTTGAACGGACAATGGTAACAACGGACCGGCCTCAGCGGGTCGCAACCAGCATGACAAACAAACAAACAAACAAATCAATCGTTTCATAATTACAGACTCAAAAAAACGAGTCGCAGAAGGTAAGGCAAGTGACCCTGTGGCGCAAAGGAAATGATGGATTTTTGCCCTCTTCGGTAAAATCGAGGTAACCGCTCCCACCACACCCAGGTCAAAGGCAAGAAGGGTACATATATGAAAAGTCAGTCATCTTTTGTCATTCAATTGAATAATTTCGGTGGCTTGCCAATCCAAAGCAGTCGTTTATGCTGAAGGAAAACAAGAGACAAGGTTCACTCTGAGACCAAATCCCTAAGATGTACATGGACAAAACAACCATTTTCGGCAAATGGACTGCGATCATCGCCACCGCCGCACTGACTCCCACCGTCGGCTTTGCAGACGAGTCGCTGTCCCCTGCCGCCGCCGTTTTTCAGAAGGAAATGGTTCCATTCCTGAAGCAATACTGCTTCGAGTGTCATGGAACCAAGAAACAAAAAGCAGACGTCGATTTCGAAAACCTGCCGGCCAACACGGAAATCTTCAGAGACACCGAGCTTTGGGAATTGACCAGGGACCTGATGTTGGAAAACGAAATGCCCCCGGAGAAAAGTCCGCAACCCGGCATAGAAGACAAACAGCACATCCTGGATCTGATCGACAGCGAGCTGGAACGCTTCGACTGCGACTCCCTGTCCAATCCCGGCAGAGTCACCATCCGCCGACTCAATCGTGCCGAATATGACAACACCATCCGGGATCTCCTGGGTGTTGACTTCCAGCCTTCCAAAGATTTCCCCTTGGATGAAGTCGGATACGGTTTCGACAACATCGGCGATGTGCTTTCCCTGTCGCCCATCCTGATGGAGAAATACCTGAATGCAGCGGAATCCGTGGTGACCAACGCCATCCTTTCGGAGATTCCCGCCTGGCCACCCGTCAGCCGTCACCAGGCAGAACGATTTTCAACCATGGAAGATGACATCATCCGGGCGGAAGGTCCGGTGATGGGCTTCTATCGCGAAGGTTCGGCTAGTCAGACCATTCAAGTGGAACAATCCGGAGAGTTTAATTTGATCATCCGCGCCTACGGACAGCAGGCTGGACCGGACCACGCCAAGCTTGAGGTAACCATCAACGGTGAAAACAAACAAGTCATCGACGTGGATGCTTTTCAGGACAAACCACGGACTTACACCATCCAGGCCAAGCTTGAAAAAGGTGACAACCGCCTGTCCCTGGCCTATCTGAACAACTATAATGTCCAGGACCACCCCGTTGCCGAACTGAATGGAGATCGCAATCTGTTTGTGGACTACGTCGAGGTCAAAGGTCCGATGAACGTCGAAAGACCCGCTCTGCCCGCAACACATACCCGCATCATTCCAGGTCAACCCGAACGCGGAAAAGAAATCGCCTACGCAAAACAAATCCTGAAGCCATTCGCCAAACGCGCCTGGCGTCGTCCGGTCAGTGATCAGGAAACAGACAGACTCACCACCCTGGTTGCTTACGCGCTGGAGCAAAAAGCCACGTTTGAAGAATCCATCCAGGTGGCGCTGCAAGCCATCCTGACCTCCCCGTATTTCCTTTTCCGCTGGGAACTGGACCCGAGCGAAAGGGAAGGAGAAGGAACCCGCCAGTTGAATGAATACGAACTGGCCTCCCGCTTGTCCTACTTCCTTTGGAGTAGCATGCCCGATGAAGAATTGTTCGCCCTCGCCGATGAAGGACGCTTGAGCGATCCCGACGTCATCAAACATCAGGTTGAACGCATGATCCAAGATCCGAAATCGGAGGCGTTCGTCACGAATTTTGCCGGTCAATGGCTGCAGTTCCGAAGTCTGGATACCGTCACACCCGACCCCACCCGCTTCCCGACCTACAGCGACGAGCTACGCCAGGCCATGCAGCGTGAGAGTGAACTCTTCTTTGCAGAGATCATGCGCACGAATCGAAGCCTGACAGATTTTCTGGACGCGGATTTCACCTATCTGAACGAAACACTGGCCCGTCACTACGGCATGGAAGGTGTGCAAGGCAAGGAGTTTCAAAGAGTTTCCCTGGATGCGAACAGTCAACGCGGTGGCGTGCTGACTCAGGCCAGTGTTTTAACCCTGACCTCCAACCCCACCCGCACCTCGCCCGTGCTGCGTGGCAAATGGATCCTGGAACAGATCATGGGCACCCCGCCCCCGCCGCCTCCGCCCGATGCGCCCCTGTTGGAAGAAAGCGAGGAAGCCGTGCTTTCCGGCTCGCTGCGCGAGCGCATGGAAAAACACCGCATCAAACCGGACTGCGCAACCTGTCATGAAAAAATGGATCCGATCGGATTTGCCTTTGAAAACTTCAATGCAGTTGGCGAATGGCGCGATCTGGATGAAGGCTTCCCCATTGATCCATCCGGCAAACTGCCTGACGGAACAGAATTCAATGGCCCCAAAGACCTGATCAAGGAACTCATGAACCGCGACACCTTCGTGCGGTCGGTGATTGAGAAAATGTTGACGTTTGCACTCGGGCGCGGTTTAGAATACTATGATCAGTGCACCGTTGATGAAATATATGAAGATTTGAGCGCCGATCACTTGAAGTTCCAAACCCTGGTACAATCGATCGTGCTCAGCAAACCATTTCAACTGAGAAATCTGGAAGGCGACGCTTTATGAAAAACACACAACACTGGACACGCAGAAACTTCCTCAGAGGCCTGGGCACCGCCTTGGCTCTGCCAACCCTGAGTTCTGTATCCCCACTGCGCGGACTGGCTGCTGCGGAGGCTTCCGAGCATCCGTTACGCATGGCATTCATGTTTGTGCCAAACGGCATGCACATGCCCGACTGGACTCCGACCACCACCGGCAGACATTTTGAGTTGCCCAAAATTCTCAGTTCACTCGAACCCGTCAAACGGGATCTGGTCGTGCTCAGCGGCCTGACCCACGACAAGGGACGGGCCAACGGCGATGGCGCCGGTGATCATGCCCGTTCGGCAGGTGTGTTCTTGACTGGCGTGCAACCCTTGAAGAGTGAAGGCTCGGAAATCCGCGCCGGGGTTTCGGCCGACCAGGTCGTCGCCAAGGCGATCGGACATCACACGCGCTTTGCTTCGCTGGAAATCGGCGCCGAAACCGGACGTCAATCCGGTAAATGTGATTCCGGTTACAGCTGCGCCTACTCAAATAATATTTCCTGGCGCGATGAAGCCACACCGATGACCAAAGAGGTGAATCCAAGACTCGTTTTCGAACGCCTGTTCGGCAACCAGATTCAGTCCGAGGAAACCGAAAGCCTGATACGCCGCAAACGCCTTCGAAAGAGCATCCTCGATTATGTGCTCGATGACGCCCATCGGCTGGAAAAACGCGCCAGCTATCGGGACAAACAAAAGCTTGGCGAATACCTGACCGCAGTGCGCGAAATCGAACAACGCATCGAACGGGCGGAGCGCGACGCGAATGAACGTCCGGACTACCTCGCCGAGTTCGATGCACCGGAAGGCATCCCTTCTTCCTATGAAGAACACATCAAATTGCTCGGCGACCTCATGGTGCTGGCTTTCCAGGCCGACGTCACACGCATCTCAACCTTCATGCTGGCCAACGAAGGCAGCAACCGCAGCTATCGCCCCATCGGCGTCAATGACGGACATCACTCCCTGTCTCATCACCAAAGCGATCCGGTGAAATTGGCAAAGATCAGTGAAATCAATGAATTCCACGTCCGCCAGGCCGCCTACATCCTGCAGAAGATGAAATCGATCCCCGAAGGAGACGGTACCCTGCTGGATCACAGTATGGTCGTTTACGGTGCGGGCATCAGCGACGGCAACCGCCACAACAACGAGAACCTGCCCGTGTTCCTGGCTGGCGGAGCGAACGGAAAGATCCAGACCGGCAGACATGTGAGTTACGAATTCGAAACGCCCATGGCCAACCTGCTGCGTTCCATGATCCATCACATGGGTGTGGAAGCAGACCATTTCGGTGACAGCACCGGGTTGTTGAGAGGTCTGGAGGGCTGATCTCCATACCTTGTCCACGTATCTTTGTTTTCAAAAACAAACTTTGATCGATGGCGGCTCCTGTTCCCGGTGACTGGCGCCGCCATTTTCATTGAATCATCATACTTTTACGACACCACACATTGAATCAACATCCATCAAAACCATGCGACCACTAACCACGGGACAAACATTGTTTTCCATCCTGTTGCTCATCGCTGGAATCGCGATCACATCAGAAAGCATCGCACAGGAGAAAAGCGTTGCGGAACTCATCGAAGATCTTTCCTCCGGTGACGACCGAACACGCAGGGATGCCGCCATGTTCCTCAGCGACCTGGCCGCCGAATCCAGCAATGCTGTCGAGGCAGTCCCGGCACTGGTCAAGGCCTTGGATGATTCCGAACAACAGGTCTGGTTTCATTCGGTCACCGCGCTGTCCAGACTCGGTCCCGACGCCGCTCCCGCCATTCCCAAACTGATCGATGACCTCGGTCGAATGAGCCGGCGAGGCGTGAACGTGAAATGGTACCGCAGCGCGCACGCCCTGGGACAGATTGGAGAGGATGCCGTGAACCCTCTTCTGGAAGCATGCGAAAACTCCAGATCCAGCATACGCGCCGGAGCAGCCAAGGCTTTTGAATGGATTCCGGAAGCAGTGGAGAAAAGCGTGCCGATATTGATCAAACTCCTGGAGGATGATGAGGAGGATGTGCGGGACACCGCAGCGGATACCCTGGGCGTCCTACCGGAACCGGCCCTTTCCAGTTTGAAGGCAAACATGAATCATTCCAATCCACTGACCCGCGGGGCGGTATACCAGGCTCTGGGTGTCATGGGTTCGGATGCTTCCGACCTGGCGGAACCACTGCTCGATCAACTTTCCTCGGAAACGGACACCACTGCCCTGCAAAAGGGCATCGAAGCGTTGGCCAAAATGAACGCTCCCGTCAAACCCTTCGTGGAACGTGTTCAAGCCTTGTTTCCGCGTCAGGAAGAAGCCATCCAACAAGCTGTGGCGAACGCCATCCTGTCCTTACCCGGCGAAGTGACGGTTCCGATGCTGGTTCAATTGATGGAAAACTCAGCATCGGACATCAGCGTGCGAGCGGCTGAGTTGCTGGGACACCTCGGCCCCCAGGCAAAGGAAGCGCTCCTGCCTCTTCTTGAAAAAGCGCAAGCTCAGTTAACGGAAGAAAAACCGACGACCATTTATCAGGATGCCTACACGGAAATCGGACTACCCGGCATCCCGATCCTTTTGGAACAACTGCAAACAGATTCGTCCGACGATGCTTCCGACCGGATCGCACCCATGCTGGCGGGATACGGCATGATTGGTGTGGATTCACTCAAGAAAGGGCTCCAAACAGATGAACCCGGGCAAATCAATGTCATCTTGAATGCATTCACACTGATGGAATCCCAGGCCGCCGAAGCAGCGAATGAAATCGCGGACTTGACCCGACACAATGAACCGGACATTCGTTCCGCAGCGGTGGAAGCATTGGCATCCATCGGCATCAAACCAGCCATGTTTTCAGAAATCATCGAGCCGCTCCTTGCGGACACATCGCTGGAAGTCAGACAAGCAGCCGTCGCTTCTCTCCAAAAAGTGCCCGAAGCAGCGGAAGGCCAACTCGGCAAGCTGAAGGTGTTATTGGATGATCCTTCCGCCGAACTCCGCGAGAGTGCCCTGCTGGCGTTGTCCAGTGTGGGACAAAGAGCCGCGGACGTGGCGGATCAAGCCGCCACGCTCCTGGCGGATCCGAACCTCGAGGTGAAAAAGGCAGCCATTCTTGCACTGGGCGCGTTCCGGTCCGCCCCTGCCCTGGCAATCCGGCAACTGGATTGGTTGGGCCATCACGGCGACAGTGCCGTGCGATTGCTCGTATTGGAATCCCTGAGCAAACTAAGTGACCAGGCCAAAGCATCACTCCCTCTTTTCGAATCATCCCTGGATCATGAGGACAACGCCATCCGCCTGGCTGCTCTGGAAGGTTTCTCAATGATCGAATCACAACCCGAGAAGCTGCTTCCCATCTTGATGCGTGCTTTGGAAGATGATGATCAAGCCATACGACACGCCAGCTTGAAAGCCATGACCTCACTGGATGATGAAGCCGCGCCCGCCATCCCTGCCCTGATCAAGAGACTGGAAGAAGGACAGGACCGCGATTTGGCGCTGGGGGTTTTGAGAAGACTGCCTTCGGAAGCGAATTACCTCGATCACTACATATCCGCACTGGAACATGATGATCCCGGAGTTCGGGCGTTCGGATGTCGTGCTTTGGGCAAACTCGGCAAAGAGGCAGAATCGGCATTACCCGCTTTACGCCAAGCGAGAAGGGATCGATATCGCTTCGTGCGCGACCAGGCCAATGAGGCCATCAAACGCATCGAAGGTTGAAGTCTTTGACACTGACAACAAGTATCTCCCATAATGAGGGCATGCGTATTGATGCCCATCAGCATTTCTGGGAATACGATCCGGAAGACTATCCCTGGATCACCGAAGCACTCGGTGTGCTTAGGAGAAGCTTTTTACCGTCGGATCTGGCACCTGAACTGGTGAAACGTGATTTGGATGGCTCCATAGCCGTCCAGGCAAGACAGACACTGCAGGAATCAAGATGGCTGCTCCAATTGGCGGAAACAAATCCCGGCATTCTGGGAGTGGTCGGTTGGGTGGATCTGTGCTCGGACCAAATTGAAGCGCAACTGAAGGAATTTGCACAGCACCCAAAATTGGTCGGAGTTCGACATGTGGTGCAGGATGAGCCGGATGACAACTTCATGCTTCGGCCGGACTTTCAAAATGGAATTTCAAAGCTCCGGGCTCACGGATTGACCTACGATATTCTGATCTTCCCGAAACAACTGCCCGCAGCCATTGAACTGGTCAAAAAATTTCCGGAACAACCCTTTGTCATCGATCACATCGCAAAACCACAGATAAAAGACAAAACCATCGCCCCTTGGGACACCCAGATGAAACAATTGGCAGCGTTTCCAAATGTCTGCTGCAAGGTATCAGGTATGGTTACCGAAGCTGACTGGAAGGAATGGCAGCCGGAAGACATGAAGCCGTATCTGGATGTTGTCTTCGAGGCTTTTGGTCCCGATCGTCTGATGTTTGGCTCGGACTGGCCGGTGTGTCTGTTGGCCGGAGAATATCAGAGAATTTTTGAACTGGCACATTCCTACATGGACCCCCTTTCAGAAGAGGAACGAGCAGCCGTCATGGGTGGCACGGCCGCTAAATTCTATGGGATTGAGGGTCGATCCTGATCCCCCTTCAACCAGGTAAGATAAAACAGGAACCTTTCATCTCAGGAAATCGATGAATCCCTTGCACGAACAGATTCAGGAAATAGCCGTTCAAAAACTCGGCAAGAAAACCAATCTTCGCAATGAAGCGATTGATATGGCTCCCTACCAGTCTTTCCTGAAAAAGGTCAGCCTGAAGCTCCGAACCGAACATCGAACCGGAACCTCCGGTATCAACATCGTCCACGCACGCTCCTTCATGATGGACCTGTTGATCCAACAACTGTTCAAGGATGTATCCACCTTGTATGCCGAAGAGATTCCCGCGAAAGCACAAATGGCAGCGGTTGCGTTCGGGGGATACGGCAGGCATGAACTGAATCCACAAAGCGATGTGGACATCATGATTCTCAGTGAAGGAGGCTTCAAAAAACATGGTGGCGCTGAAAAATGGATGGAGAAGTTCTGCGCCACGTTCCATCAAACCCTGCTCGATCTCAAACTCAAGTTGGGTTACATCACACGCAACATTGACGATTGTATTCATTTTTCCAATGAGGACGTAAAAACCAAAACGTCCCTGATCGAAACCCGGTTGCTGGCCGGAAACGGCACCGTCTATCTGAACATGCAGAAGGCCATGTTGGAGCAATGCGTCACCGGCAAGGAAAACGAATACCTTACCGCCCGCTTGAATGATCAACGCACCCGAAGACTCCGCTACGGGAACACACCGTTCATGCAGGAACCGGAAATCAAGAACGGCTGCGGTGGTTTGCGTGATTATCAAAACCTGATATGGATGGCCTATTTCAAATATCGGGTCAAATCGTTGGAAGACCTTTTAAAAGGGAATCACATCAACAAGGCCGAATATCGTCACCTCACCGAAGCCTATGATTTTCTTCAGCGCGTGCGAAATGAAATGCACTATCGGAAGAACCGGCCGGAAGACAAACTTTACAAGAGCATCCAACCACAAATTGCCTACGGCTTGGGATTCAAAGAAACATCACCCAGCAAACGCATCGAAGCCTTCATGCAGATGGTGTATTTTCACATGCGCCAAATCTTTCTGCTCACCCGGCAACTGGAAGAAAGCCTGGCACTGGACCCCAAACCCAAAGCAAAACCTTTCTGGCACAAATTCTTTCCAAAAGCGAAAGAGGTCGAACCACCCAAACCGGTGGACGGATTTCTGTTCGAAGGCGAATGGATTCGGGCAACGTCATGGCGTGTGTTTCGTGAGCAACCTCGCCGGATGATGCGCATTTTCCTGCAAGCCCAACAACGCGGCTTGCGCATCCACCCACGCACCGCACAAATGATGCGGCATGGTTTGCAGATCATCAAAAATTCCTTTCAGACAGATGAACACGTTCGGGAAACCTTTCTGGAAATCCTGACCGAACGCGGCAACGTCGGTCAGATCCTGCGCATGATGCATGAGGTCGGCGTGCTGGGAAAATTCATTCCCGAGTTTGGAAAGCTGACCGGCATGGTGCAACACGAGTTCTTCCACATGTACACCGCTGACGAGCACACCCTCATGTGTCTCGAACACCTGGATCGCATCTGGGATGCGGATGGCAATTATCACAAGCATTACACAGGTATTTTCCAAGACCTGGAAAACCCCCACCTTCTGTATCTGGCCCTGCTCCTTCACGACACCGGCAAAGCCACGAAAAAGAAGAGTCGATCGCACTCGGACATCGGGATTGATCTGGCTTTACGCGTTTCCGAACGTCTCGCACTTCCGGAAGATCACCGGAAAACCCTGGCCCTGCTTGTGGAACACCACCTGACCATGGCGGAAATCTCCCAGCGTCGGGACCTGGAAGACAATGAAGAAATCCAACGCTTCGCCGAAATCGTCGGAACGGTGGAACGTCTGGACATGTTGCTCCTCCTGACCTTCTCTGATTCCATGGGTACCAGTGATGAGTTATGGACCGGATTCAAGGAGGCCCTGATCTGGACCCTTTACGATCGCACCCGCCACATCCTTTCGGGCAATCCATTGGAGGAACAGGAACTTGCCGAGGAGAAGAAAGAAATCCGGGCATGGCTTCGGGGACAACTTCGTCCGAGCGTTAAGAATGATGAAATCGACGCCCACATGGAGCACATGCCCCAACGCTACTTTCGCAACCGCCCCCGGGCCATGATGGCTCAGGATATCACACTTGCCCACCGGTTCATGTGGCGTCAAGTGAGTCGACAGGATCGAGCGCTGGAACCGATTGTGCACTGGAGGCATGAAAGTGACCGTGGTTACTCGGTCGTCGATGTCTGCACATGGGATCGCCCTTCCATCTTTACAAAATTTGCCGGCGCCCTGACCGCAGCAGGATTGAACATTCTCAGCGCGCGTATTTTCTCCCGGGGCGACGGTATCGTGCTGGACAGTTTTGAAGTGGTCGATGCCGGCACCGGCATGCTGGTCAAGAAATACAAGCGCGACAAATTCAGCAACATCATCAAGGACGTTCTGACCGATAAAACGGACTTGGAAAAACTGGTGGAAAAAGCCAGTCAAACCCCTCCGCTTTATCAGGTCGTCGAGCGCGATACCATTCCCACCAAAGTCGAATTTGACAATGACCGCCTCCCCAGAAGAACGATTGTGGAAATCGAAACGGAAGATCAGGTGGGATTGCTTTACAAAGTGTCCCGTGTCTTCACATCGCTGAACATTGACCTTTCCTTTGCCAAGATCCTCACCGAGAAAGGCGCTGCGGTGGATAGTTTTTACATCAAGAACGCCGAGGGGGATAAAATCACCTCCGCCAAGGAGCAAAAGATCATCGCCAACGCTTTGACGAAAGCTCTGACACTACCCAATCGTTGAACCTTTCCTTTTATTTTCAGACACACATGAAATCACCTGTCATTCGATTAATCCTGATAGCTTTGAGCGTGATTGCATTGGATCAGGTAACAAAATGGATGGTCACTGAACGCTTGGCACTAGGAGAACAACGCGAATGGGTCGAAGGCTTCTTCCGATTGGTCCACTGGGGCAACACCGGGGCGGCCTGGAGCATGTTTCGTGGAAACAACCATATCCTGGCGGGTGTGGCGCTCATCGCCGTGGTGGTCCTCTTCATGGCCCGCAAACAATTTGATGTCCATCGTCCCATCGGCCAGATTGCTCTGGGACTCATGTTCGGCGGGATCATCGGCAACCTGATCGACCGTTTTCGAATCGGTCACGTGGTGGATTTCATTTACTTTTTCACCTACCGAAAAGACGGTGGAGAAATTGGGTTCCCCGCCTTCAATGTCGCCGACTCGGCCATTTGTGTCGGGGTTGCTTTCTTGTTCATTATTTCCATCAAAAAAGATATGGAATCCAGGACACCCCCCACCTTGACGCCAAGCGGCCCGCCGCAACAAGGTGAACTGGACCTGAAACCTTGAATCAGCCTGCGAGGATGCACGCACATTCGGCAGAAGAACAGGCACTCCTGAAATCCGCCATCTGGATCGCGGGCCCTACCGCCTCCGGTAAAAGTGCGCTGGCATTGGAACTGGCAAAGGCAATCAATGGGGAAATCATATCAGTCGATTCCATGCAGGTATACCGGGGAATGGACATCGGCACCGCCAAACCCACCCGTGAAGAACAAAAGCAAATCCACCATCACATGATCGACCGGGTGGAAGTGGACGAAGCATTCGACGTGGCACGGTTTCGCAGGGAAGCTTTGCAGGCAGCTTCGGACATCGCAAACCGACGACATCGCATCATTTTCTGCGGAGGAACCGGATTCTACTTTAAAAACCTCATCCAAGGCATCGGCCATGCACCTCCTTCGGATGCTTCATTACGGGCAGAGCTGGATGAACAATCCATCGAAACCCTACTCGAAGAACTTGCCAACACCGATCCTGCATCATTTGAACGCATCGACCGTCACAACAAACGCAAAATAGTGCGTGCACTGGAAGTCACTCGCCTCACCGGAAAATCGTTCACAACCTTCAAATCCGACTGGACCACCGATCAATTGATCGATCCATCACGATTCTGGATCCTGGAACAGGAAACAGACACCCTTCGAAAGCGCATCAACGACCGCGTCGACACCATGATACAAGCCGGATGGATCGAAGAGACCAAACGCTTACTGGAAGCGGGCCTCAGAAAGAATACCACGGCATGCCAGGCGATCGGCTACAAACAGATCATGGACCACCTTGATGATCAGCTTTCCCTCGAAGAAACCCTATCCCTCATCAAAACAAAAACCTGGCAATTCGCCAAACGCCAACGCACCTGGTTCCGACACCAGTCCCGCGGCATACAAATCCAAATGACGGCAGAAAATCGTCAAGAAACTCTCAATACGCTGTTACGAAGCATCGCGTGACAAGCGGGCCAGCAGGTAGATCGTCTCTCGACGCGAAACCTCAGTGCATCCGAATTCAAGACTCACCTTACAAAGGAAAACCCAAGGATATCCTGCAGTCCACTACAGGTAGTGCGTGCCAGCCTGTCCCGCGACTGCGTGGATCCCTGGCGCGCCCCTCGGGGTGGTCGAACCACATTGAATTTCCGTTTCGGGAAGCCAACTGGTGTTTAAAATCCTTCTTGGCTTATAAAATACCCAATGGAGTTTTGCTGCTCGACTACGTCAGGGTTTTCCCTTGGACGACAATTTTGGATATGGATCCCACAAGGTGCGGACCGGGATCCACGCAGTCGCGGGACAGGCTGGTCCTATCTACCTGCAGTACACCTCCGCATCAAAGATGCGCGTCGGATGGGATATTCACCAATGTATAATAGGCCTCACCGTGCAGAAGAGGCGTTCCGTCCTTGTTGGTCAATCCGTTCATGATGAGTTCATGCACGTATCCGGCGCGGATGGGTGAGATGGTCAATCGTACCCGCATGCCGTCGTCGGAAACTTTGACGCCGGTGATTTCCACCTGCTTCTTGTCATCTTCGGGTCCGCCGTAACGGCTCTCGAGCTTGTAGGTGTAGCTTTCCATTTTGTAGGCGTCTACCTTGCCTGCGGTGGCAGGGTCAACGGGTTGGGTAAAGCTCAGCTCAAAACCGTCCGGTTTGGCTTTCATTTCCTTCACTTCGAAAGGCACTTCTCCGGTCCAGCGCAAACGCTGCAGTCCCCATGGACGATTGCCACGACCACCCCAGCCGGCATTGGACATGCCCACAAAGAGGGAAGCATCCTTTCCGAAAGCTATCCGAATGATCCCGCATTGAAACCCTTCACGGAACGGCAGGCAGGCTCCCTGCCAGTGGCCATCGACGTTTTCTAAAAAGACGCGCATCACGGTGGCGTGGTGTTGGTCGGCCACGAAAAGTTGACCCTGGAACGGACCGAACTTGCCTTCGGTCAGATCCCAGCGCAGTCCGCTCGGGCTCTTGCCCATTTTTTCGTATGGGAACCAGACAGCCGGCATTTTGAATTCGGGAATCTGCTGGTGCATGTCCTTCATCCATGTTCCGGAAATGGGTTGAGGCATTTTGTCAAAAGGAGCCCCCGCCAACTTCTGGGTAGGCAAGCCCCATGGATGACCGTGGTAATCGCCAAACTCAAGATGCGAAAGCTTGGAGGCATTGCACCATTCTCCCTGATTGTCGGTGTAAAAAATGTCGCCCCAGGGACTGTCCTCGACACCTGCCGGAGATCTCAAGCCAGCGGCCATCGGAAACATCTCACCGGTGTCCGGATTCACCCGCACGGCCCATCCGCGCCAGTGGGCCTGTTTGATGTCGGGATCGGCATAAGGTTGTCCACCGAATGGTTTGTTCAAGGTCACCCACATGAAACCTTCCTTATCCATGCGCGGGCCGAAATTGTATTCGTGATAATTTCCAGAAATATCCCAGGCATCACACACCGTTTCGAAAACATCCGCTTCGCCATCGCCATCGCTGTCCTTGATGCGGGTCAGCTCACCTCGCTGGGCGGTGTAGATCCAACCTTCGTGCTCCAGGAATCCCAGGGGTTGTGCAAGTCCACGTGCCCAAGGGCGGAAAACGGCTTCATCGGGATTGCCATAGGCGTTTTCCAGGACATAGACATCGCCGCGTCGGGTGCCGATCAGCAGGTTGCCGTCAGACATCAAGGTCATCGCACCAACTTCCATCGGGAGATCTTCCGTGGGGAAAGTGTCGATGGCATAGTAATCGGATTCCTCGGCTGCGTTGACCGCTCCCCATGCCAGCATGCATGTCAGAGCTGTTGCGAATACCTGTTTGATACCTTGCGAGTTTTGTTGTGTTGCCATGTGAGTCTGTTGAGTTGAAATGTTTTGATGATTGAACATGCCGCTTCCCGTTTACCATTCAATGATCTGTTCGATCGATGCTTCCTTTTGATCCAGCGGCACGGGAATAATGACCTGCGTCTTCCCGTTCTGCACCCGGATGATGGGTTTGATCGGAAACGAACTATTGAGGCGCACCTCGTAATCGTCGCCTACCTTGAACCGGTTGGCGGTCAGTTGCTCCACGTTATCCCCTTCCGCAGCGAGAAAATGCAATCCGCTCGAAGCACTGTCCGCTTTCAATTTGAACTGTCGTTTAAGAATGGAACCACCGGGCTGAATGACCGGGACGGGAGTTTCCTCCACGGAGACCGTTTCCAGTCTGTATTTGAACGTTGGGCGGTTCGTTTCCTTGTCCAAGGTGTATCCTTTGAACTTCCCACCCGTATTTCGGCTGGTGAGTTCCGGTTCCGGCCAGGTGGACTCGGGCGCTTCGAGGAACGAGAAGGCAGGTCCGGTCGGCAGATCCAGGACGTCGGTTCCCAGCGGTCCGAGGAACGTATCCGTTCGACCACTCTGCACTCCGGAATGATCAAAGAAACGTCCTCGCCAAACTTTGGCCAATCGCACCACATTGAAATCATAAGCCACATTCAATTTCTCGGGGAAACCTGTCAGAATGGCACGTGGTCCAACATCCTTCATGAAGGTGCGATGCACAATGGGCTTGTCCGCGGGCACCAGTTCCATGGCAATCTCCCCTTTGGGAACGATCCCGACCGGCAGCGGCATGGAATTCTTAAGCGAAAGGTAGGACCAGATGGATTCGATCTGCTTCTCCGCATCTCCACCCAGAATGTCCACAAAGGCAGACTGACCTTCCGGCCAGAACTGCGGCATGCGCGTGCCTTCGTTGAAGGATGCCGGATTCAACAAGAAAGCCTTGAACCAACCCGGTTGAACACGATCATAGACCAGGGACAAATCCAAACCCTGAATCGCCAACGCATCCTGCCCCGCCACCTTATGACAGGTGATACAGGCCAGTCCGGTGACTCCCAGGAACTTCTGCCCGATCCCGGCAGCTTCTTCGCTGAAGGCAGGGCCTTGGGCAAATGCGGCCTGTTGGTCGGCCTGGCCTGCCGCATTCACAAAACGATGAGCCACATCTTCCGGAAAACTCGGCATCCGCGTCGCCATGTAGTGTCGCACATGCAAGTCATCCGAAGTCAGAATACTGGCCATGGCTTCAGGGCGCAGCTTGGCTCCGACCTTGTCGAGCGTGGGCGGAATTTTTCCTTCTTCACCCAGGTCGATCTCGATGGTGGTATTGAAATGCGCAGCGGCAATCTCATCCGAAGGTCCACCAATACCACCACGATCATGGCAGGCATAACAGTTGAACGCGGCAAGTGTGCGATTCACAGTCTGCTCAGGCGATAAAGGCGTCACCTGACTCCCATAGGATTTCAGAGCAGCTTTGATGTCTTCTTTTTGAGCGCTGGAAAGTTGGTAATCCGGCACACCCCGACGAATGCTCCCCCCCAAACAACCCTGGGGACTGTCCAGATTCAAGGCAGCCAAATCTTTGGCAGGACGCATGGGTTTCCAATCGTTCATGGCGTGACAGGATACGCAACGCAAAGCCGTGAACATCTGGGCTCCCATACGGGCTTTCTGGGAATCAACCGTAAAAGGCTGTGTCCCAAGCGGAATCATCGGCTGCCCAGTATAGGAAACCAGTGCCTCGGCCGGGATGGGCTGACCACGTCTGGCCTGAACGCCGGGGGGCACCCAAAACACACGCAATTCCGCACCACCTCCGCCATTGAAAAAGAGCACTTCAAAATCATGAATGCCTTCGCTCAGCTCGACAGTTCCCATCCGGACCTGCCGACCGTGTATTCCATCGTTTTCCACGACCGTTTGGCCATCGATCAGGATGCGTGACCCGTCATCCGAAGCGGTCCCGATCCGATACTCACCTGCCTGTGCGATCTTCAACTGACCATGAAAGCGAACGGCGTAGTTATTATTGCGCTTGTCAATCGATCCCAATTGGATCGTTTCCAATTGCCCGCTCGCTTTGGGGGTCAAGGTGGAGAAATCGGGCAACTTCTGGATGCCGTCAATCTCGTAGTATTCATAGGCAATCCCCGGTTCCTCGCCCGGATCGGCTGCTTTGGACTGTGGATTATCCAACTGATCCCGCAGCAGATACACCGCAATCGCACGCGCTTCAGACTCATCCAGCCTGAGATCGGGCATGCGGCCCGAAGGTCTGGTTTCATGAGGATTTTTCAAGAAATCGATCAAGGCGTCGAGTGTGGTCTTCTCAGCAAGCGACCCCAGAGACACAAACTGCCCGGAATCGGCGTCCTGGGTTTCAGGTCCATGGCAAGCGACACATCCAACGGTGTGAAACGCGTCCCTCCCCTGCTCAACCAGAGAAGCCGAACCACCCATCGTTGCGGGTGAAAAACCACCGCCTTGCGAGGCCAGGAAATGCACCAGAAAATCGATGGCACCCTTTTTGGCGGAGGCTTCGGAGGCGTGGAATACATCCGGCATCGTGACACCTGGTTTCTTGGACTGAGGATCAGACAGGTAATCCCGCAAAAAATGAGGGGTCAATCGGGTTCCCACACGACTAAGATCAGGCGCCGAACGCGTCCAGACACGAGAAGAAACCGCTTCGTTGGCCTGGTGACAGGAAATACAGTTCAATTCGCCAAGCAGCAATTCTCCCCTCGCCACCGCTGTGGAAGAATCATCCTTCTGAAGTCGTTCATACCCCAACACAGCCGGCGCATCCGCCAGCAATCCGGATCCGACACCCCGACAAATCAACATGACCGCGACTCCAAGGAGCAGAGCCTTACGCTTGGTTTGATGAAAATGCATGCACACTCTAATGAGGGAAGAAGACGAAAAAGTCAATCATCCCTCAGCGTGAAACAAAAAAGTGGAGGGGAAAGTTCCACCTTTCACCCACTCCAACCATCAGAGCATTCGAACGCCGATCAAGCTGCAATGGAAATGCCACAAGATATCGAACATCCACAACTTCCCGCGTTCCAGGTTTTTGCTGAGGAATACCCTGAGGCACGGAGTTGGGAACGGAATGGAGCCCGTCTCTCCGGTATTCATGAATCATTCGACACAAAAAAGGCAGCCCGAAAGCTGCCTTTGAGATCACTCAGGCGGAAGTCTTGGTTCAATTCCTGGAAATGGGACGGGAGATATCCCCGTCGGTTTTGTAAGAAAAGGTACCGTCCTCATTGAGCTGCCCGATAACCGAACCTTCACCAGTCGCTCCATCCCAGCGTCCGGAACCTCCCAGAACGGTATAACTCCCCCCGATCTCATTGGTCACCAGATTCAAGGTGACGATCAAGAAAGAGTTTACGGTATCACCGTTTGAAGCTTCGATGGTGGTCGGTCCGTGAAAGCTGAGCGCGACTAAGCAGTCTAAAAAGAATCCCGGAAAAACTTCTACACTCGCGAAAATCGGGGTAGCGCTCATTTCCATGGTCGAAACGTATTTGCCCAGATGGGTGGCTGTGCCGGCATCCAGCGCGTCAAAGGTTTTCCCGCCCAATGCTTCCACTACAGCTGCTGAATCACAGGCGATGGGCAACAGATCGGGAAAATCGATCAGACCCGCGACACCTTTGCTTTTGTAAGGAACAAAGTCCCCGGCAGTTACAGTTTGAGACCCGAAGGTCAATACGGCCAACAATGCAATGATCGTGGCATTCAGAATCAATTTGCTTGGTTTCTTGATAATTTCCTCTGAACGGGAAACCTACCAATAAATTCCATAAAAGCAATCACCATGATGAAAAGACTCCATCATCGGGCGCGATTATTTCCACGGGGTAAACCTATCAAAACCACAGAGGACAGAGCTCACAGAGAGTTGCAATAAGTTAGTGTAAAAAGTGTTGCCTCTGTGCTCTCTGTGTCCTCCGTGGTTAACAAAAAATCCATTCACCCCGCATATTTAATCTCACCCTCCATCATCCGTTTTGAAAAGAAAACGAAGCGAACAGCACAACGAAAACTTTTTGCCCGACACCCACCGGGGACATGGATAAGGCCAAGTGGGGGAATATGGTATTGGTTACAGAAAACACGTCTATATGCTCACAAGGATTTCCATATTCTCAGCTTTAAGGAATCATTCATCAGATTAAAATGCTGATCCAAAGAAAACACTTCACACTGATTTTGTATGGCGTTTTGGGCTATCAACAAATCAGGGATACCAATGCCATTGATACCCTTCTTTAAGCACCTTGTTTGAAACTCGATGATTTCGTTCCAATCTATTTGCATCTCAATATTGAAAATCGACCGCATGAGTGTGACCAACTTACGTTTGTTTTGAAGCCGTAAGTAGGGGATTAACTCGGTCAGAATCAGATCATTGATGGCGATCAAGTTCTCATCGATCAGAATATTCAAGTCATTTGATCTTGTTCCGCCACGGAAATAATCGATCCAAACAGAAGAATCGACCAAAACCCTCATTTACGACTCCGGATGGTGTCCATATCCATATCAAGGTGAACCTTACCTTGAAATTGTTTAAGATCAGATATCCGTTTTCTACGAACCAGTTCCTGCAAAGCAGTCACAATGACTTTGGTCTTGGTTTCGATCCGACTGACACGCATCGCTTCGTTCAACAAATCCTCAGGTAAATCTAATGTAGTTCGCATAATGGATCTTAATATGCATGATTCTATGTATATATGCATATAAGTCAAGGACTGAAACTCAGTCATGCCTGGAGCATGGTAGAGACCTTTTCTGCTCTTTGAATATGGAGCTTTGCAGATGAGCGAGGCCATACAGCAAACCTCATGTCTTTCCGCAAAACGTGACTTAACGCGATCGTTTTTTGGAGTGCGGTGAGCATCACCGCTTTGGATCTGGTTCACATTCACGAATGGTTTTCATATTCAAAAACAGGAAACACACATCCAAAGAGAATTATTCAACCAAGCATCAGAGATTGAAAAGCAGATATATAAACGAAAGCCTTAACGTTTCCCTACCAAATCCAAAGCGGCGCCAAGTCGCACGCATTCCATATTGAACTTGGTTTGATACTTACATCCATAAAATGAGATACACCCAAACAAATGCTTTTAGTTCAAATCCGACATATTTTATTGCAACAACACAATTTATGAGGCAATGAGACTCTGGATCTGGCGGTCCAGATCGCGTCGGTTGATCAGGGCGATCACCTCTATTTCAGTGGCGGTCATCCGAAACAGAAGTCGATGGTCTGCGCCCACTTTCTGACGATAAATCTCCCGTTCAGACTTGAGTCGCTTGACGCCCTTGAAGGCGCCCTCTTGTCCGGCCGCCAGCCTTCCAACCAGAACCATGGCTTTTCGCACCGTAGGCTGAGGGATGGACGTGATCCCTTCCGAAAACCTCTTGTCAAAGATGGGAATACGCGCTGGTTGATTGGCATCAAAGGAAGTGTCCGCAAAGTCATCAATGGGCACGGCTTTACGAGGTTCTTGCGCATTTTCTTCGGCCTTTTCCCTGGATTGCCGCCGCATATCTTCCAGATCTTGCAGAGTAGACTCCAGTTCACGCCGCAATTGGTTGCGTTCTTGATGCCTGTCCTTGAGTTCGCTCTTGAGCACTTGGGAACGATGACGCAAATCCTGAATGATGGTTGATTCATTCGGCGAAGACGACACTGGTTTGGAAGAAAGATCAGAAGGATCCGCGTTTTTTTCTCTCTTGATGGCCGATTCCTTACGCTTGATTTCAGCGTGTAGCTCACCGACTTCCTGTCGCAGTTTGACCAGTTGATGATCTTTTTGTTCCAGTTTTCTCAAGACTTCCGGGTTCTTGCCGGGATCATGACGATCCCTGGCGTCCTGACTAAATCGAATATCCAGGATGTCTTCAAACGGATCCACCGGCGCCAGGGAAAGTCTGTCCCGTGTTGTGAGCATGTTCTCAAGCAAAGTTTCCGCATCTAACAAATTGGAAACTGGCAATACTCCCCTAGTGATCAAGACACCTAGCGCAGGATAAGAACTCTCCAGCAAACTGAATGCGAGATCCACAACTACTCCATATTGTTCGGAGTCATCAGTCTGTTTCAAGCCCTTTAGCGCCATCGCTTCAATCATATCCAATTCAGGGCAGGCATCCGAGTCCATCACCAACAACTTCGCGCTCAGAGGGAGCGGCATTTGGACGGTTTCTTCGTAGTCGGCAAGTTTGAGCAAACGGGCCAATAATTCTTTGTTCCGATTTTGGGTGACGTAAAAGATGGCCTCATCCCAATGATTCTCAAGATTCTCATTAACCCCCAGGAGTTCAAACACCCGAACCGAGGCTTCAAACTCCTTGTAGAAGTGCAATCGACTTAACAAAACGGGTAGAAGCGATGCTTCTACTTTGAGCGGATCCAATTTGACCAATTCAAAGGATTTCATTTCCGAAATCATTTTTTTGGTTAAATGCTGTTCCCGCTGCTCCCGGAGTTCATCCATTGTCAAACCCGCCACGGAAGAAGATTCCTGCATGCGCAGGCGGTCTTTTTCGATGCAGCATTTTTTATATTTCTTTCCACTGCCACAAGGACAGGAATCATTTCTGCCGATACGGGGAACGGCGCGTCTGAGCGTGTATCCCGAATGTTGCAAAGGCTCGGCATGCTCGGGCACATGCCCCAAAGCAGAGGGCTCAATAGGCTGTAACAATGATTTTTCAAAACCCTCCAAAAAGGGATCTGAATCCGATTCGTCAGACAGGCCGATTATTTCCTTCAGAGTGTCCTCCCGTAGCACATTGGCCAAGGCATAAAGATGGAGCCTCAAAAAGGCCCTTTCAGGAGTGGAAAGAAAAATCGGATTATGGAAATAGGTTCTAGCTGAGACTTTCGCTTGAAGAATGAGAGAAGGGGGAATGGGAGTTATCCGGTTACGTTCACACCAAATACCAGCCAACAACAAAGCTGTAACTTTCCATTCACCCGTCAACTTGTCACCGGCAACCGCCTGCACCAAGGCTCCGGCAACATCTCCGGAACAGTGCATGACAACGGCTGCCAATTGTTTGGTATCTGGCAGTAAAATGATTCCTTCGACAAGATGTGCGGCATCGACCTTTCTCCCTGCCCCCAAAGCCGCCAGTATCAGCTTGGTGAACGAATCATGATGTCGCCCCGCAACGGCTTCTGCCAGCAAAGCATTCAGGGCTTCATCAGCATCGGGCAGTAAATTGGAAAAATCCAGTAATCCGTTTTGAGTAAAAGGAAACTCTTTTGCTCGTTTGATGCACTCATGCTCCATGCAACACTGTTAAATCAACCCCTACCTCCAACCAAGCACCGAATTTTACCCTACCCTGCCATCATTAGGAAAAGAGTCACTACACATGCTAGTAACAAAGGGCATAAATCAAATCAATGTGTCTCGATGGATATCGTAAGCAACGATCGTAGGAATCTCCCATTCGTGACATAACGCGATCGTTTTTTGGAGTGCGGTGAGCATCACCGCTTTGGATACGATCCCCATACCCAGGTAGTGCTTAAATTCCATGGGTGTAAACATTCACGAAAGTAGATTCGGTCATAAGTCGGGGGTGTTGTTGGTATATATGGCAACTATGACGTTTCCCTGGAGTATCCAGAGCGGTGATGACTCACCGCAGTCCAGAGTGCTCAAACGTCTGCCATTCCGATAAACAAGCAAACGCAGCTGATCTGTGTGTCCTCAGAATTCTAATTTGGGTCGGGCTCGATCACCATTTGAAGCGCCAACGCGGCGGTTGCGAAGCCGAAGGTGCCGGTGATGTGGGTGATGCTGCCGTAGCCATCGGCGCAGCCCAGCCTTCCGGATACCTGGTTGGGTTCGGTTGTTTCACAGCTTTGTTCCAGGTCCCAGGGGCCCTTCGCGGGTTCGGGTGAGAAGACGCAGGGGATGCCGAAGGGTTTGTTGGCGGGAAATCCGTGTTCGGTCCTGAGTTGTTTGCGCACTTTTTGCAGGAGCCGATCGTGGTGGGCTTTGCTGAGGTCGGCTGTCTGAATCTGAAACGGATCCACCCGCCCTCCGGCCGCACCCGTGGTCACGATGGGCAGCTTCTTTTGGCGCGCGGTGCTGAGGAGGTGACATTTGGCGTTCAAACGATCAATGGCATCCACGACAACATCGTAATCCTCCGACAGAATCGCATCCGAGGTGGCCTGAGTGTAAAACATTGGTTGGGTGTTCACCTCGCATTCGGGGTTGATGATCTGGATGCGCCGCTCCATGGCTTCGACTTTGAGGTGACCCATTTCACCATCGACGGCGGGTACCTGACGATTGACGTTGGTCACGCAGACTTCGTCCATATCGACCAGAGTCAAGCGACCAATCCCCGTGCGAGCCAGGGCTTCCACGGTCCAGGAACCTACGCCTCCGATACCAATGATGCAGATGTGGGCTTCACGGATACGCTGACACGCTTCTTCACCGTACAAGCGTTCGATTCCGCCAAATCGTTGGTCCCAACTGTTCATGCTTCAGGGTTGGGTTTGGGAGCATCCCTAAGGACCTGGGTAGAGGGTGGAAGGTCCTTCATCTCCTGTTCGGCGTGATTGGCCAGTTTGAGAATGCGTTCGCCGCTGGGTCGAATCGATCGTTCATAGCTTCCCACGGCTTTGTTGTAGGCGTTGCTGGCAGTGTCGAGTCCGGCACGGATTTTGTCCAGGTGATCCACGAACACGCTGATGCGTTTGTAAAGTTCTTCGGCGGCTTGTGCGATGGCACGTGCGTTTTCGGTTTGGGCATGTTGTTTCCAACTGACGCTGACGGACCGAAGCAACGCGATCAACGATGCGGGTGTGGCCAAGAGAATTTTCCGCTCAGCGGCCCAGACGATCATTTCCTGATCGGCCTCCAGGGCGGCGCTGAACAGGGATTCAGCAGGCAGGAACAAGACAACGAAATCCAATGCGTTGGGGAATTGTGCCGGATAATCCCGACCCGCCAGATCACGAATCGTCAACCGCAGTTTGGAAGCGTGGTTGGCGAGCATTTCGGAGCGCTTGACCGGATCCGCCTCGTCCATTTGACCGACAAACTCAAGCTCCGGCACTTTGGCATCCACCACGATCACGCGATCACCCGGCAGGCGAACAATCATGTCAGGTTTGGCATCGCCGGATTGAACCTGCTCCTGGAAATCGCAGTGTGCGCTCATGCCAGCTGCTTCGACCACACGTCGCAAGGTTTCCTCCCCCCATCGACCGCGCGCCTGATTGGAACTGAGAATGCGTCGGAGTTGCAATGTTTCCTGGGACAAGCTTTGGCTTTGGGTGGTCAGGGATTCCAGGTGTTGCTTGAGTTCACCGAAGGTTTTGGTGCGTGATTGTTCGCTTTCGTTGAGTTGTTGGCGGTAAACTTTCAGTTGTTCTTCGAGCGGTTTGACCAGGGCAGCGACCGATTCCTGTCGTTTGGACAGATCTCCTTTGGCCGATTCCTGAAAAGTCGCAAATGTTTCCTTGGCAAGTTGAAGAAAGACAGGATGTGTTTCCTTCAATGCGTCGGAACTCAAGGCTTTGAAGGATTCCTTCAGGTCCTGGAGCGATTTCGCGTGTTCCTCCTTCAGGCGTTGAAAACTCTGCTCGTGGAGTCGGTTTTGTTCTGCTTGATATTTTTCGGCGGATTCCAGTCGGGCTTCGGCGGTGGATTTGGCGGTGCGCTGGGATTCAAGATCCTGGCGCAGAGATTTGATCTCGGCTTCCTGCTGTTCCAGTTGACCGCGCAGCTCCTGTTCCAGGCGCAAAGCAACCTGGTTTTGGCGCGAGGCATTCAACCACCAGGAAAAGAGCCAACCAATCAATCCGCCGGAACCCAGTCCAATCAACAAATATGCCCACTCTGGCATAGCGTCTAATAATGGGCGACCGCTTCGATTTCCACCCGGGCGCCCATCGGTAAAGCTGCTACCTGGATGGTTGATCGGGCGGGAAAGTTTTCAGTGAAGAATTGGGCATACACCTCGTTGACTTGCGGAAATTCAGCGAGATCCACCATGAAAACGGTTGTTTTAACCACATTGGACAGCGTCAACCCTTCGCTCTCGAGCAAGAGTTTCAGGTTTTCCAACACGCGGGTCGCCTGGGTTTTGATGTCCCCTTCGACGATCTTGGTGGTGGCAGGATCCAGCGGGATCTGGCCCGCGGTGAAGAGCAGATCACCGATGCGTGATCCGTGGTTGTAAGGTCCGATCGCATTTGGCGAACAATCCGGTGAAAAAGTCTTTTTTTGCATATTGATATTCGTGCGCATCTTAGCGATGCGCGCTCGAAACACAAATCAACTTTTGAAGTGGATGCAATTCTTTTGGAGGGACCAGCTCCGTCTTGTGCCCACTTCATACCTCAGATTATTCAAATGACGATCAAGCTGCAATGGAAACGCCACAGGCTGACAAACACCTGTGGCTTCCCGCATTCACCGTCTTTTGTTGATGATCGTTTTCGAGGAATCATCTTGGGATCGGGGTGGAACCCGCCACTCCCATTTTTAAATGGTGCTCCGCACAAAGCCAGATCAATACATCCCCATGATCTGGTAACCGCTGTCCACGTAGAGGACCTGTCCAGTAATCGATGCGGAACCGGCGCTGGCGAGAAAGACGCCGGTGGCACCGAGTTCTTCAGGAAGCACGTTTCGCTTCAGGGGCGAATTGGCTTCGTAATGTTTCAACATGGCGGTGAAACCGGAGATACCACGTGCCGCCAGGGTGTTCATGGGGCCGGCGCTGATGCAGTTGACCCGGATTTTTTTCGGTCCGAGGTCATAGGCCAGGTAGCGCGTGGAGGCTTCCAGGGATGCCTTGGCAACGCCCATGACGTTGTAGTGCGGCACAACTTTTTCCGCACCGTAATAGGACATGGCCACGATACTGCCGCCATCGGTCATCAGGGGGGCGGCTCCTCTGGACAAGGACACCAATGAATAGGCGGACACATCATGTGCCACCCTGAAGGCTTCACGACTGGTCTTGATGAAGTCGTCTTCCAGGGCTTCCTTGGGAGCAAAAGCGATGGAGTGCAACAGGAGATCCAGCTTTCCGTAGCGTTCCTTGATCTGGGCGAAGACTTCGTCGACTTGTTCGTCGGAGGTGACGTCACAGGGCAACATCAAGGTGTCTTCACCAAAGGTGCCTGCCAATTGTTCGACGTTATCCTTCAGGCGTTCGCCTTGATAGGTGAAAATCAACTTGGCTCCTGCTTCGTGCCAAGCTTGTGCAATGGCCCAGGCTATGGAGCGCTTATTGGCCACACCGGCCACCAATCCAATTTTTCCTTCCAACATTTTCATAAACAATACTGACTCATGTTTGACCCCGAAACGACCCCAAGTCAATGCTAAGGAAGTGGGGGATTGCCATGTCGAATCGTAATGTGTTACGTTCCCCTGCAAATAGGATCACTCAAAATGAATATTTCACTCACACCTGAAATGGAAAATTACGTGAACCTCAAGGTTCAAAGTGGTCGTTATTCAACACCTGGCGAGGTTATTCGAGAGGGTTTACGCTTATTAGAGCTTCAAGATAGTAAACTTCCATCATTCAATAACAGGGACGAATTGGATGCCATGCTGCAAGCCGGAATTGAATCAATGGAATGTGGAGATTTAGTTGACGGAAAACAGGCTTTTGCCCGCATCAGGGAACGAGCTCGACAACGGGGATGAGTTTTTTTCGTTTAACAAGCAACGCAGAGAATGATCTAAACCTTATCTGGGAATTCATTGCCCAAGACAACGTCGTTGCAGCAAATCAGGTCTTGAATTCACTTGAGCACACGATGGAAATGCTTGCCTCCATGCCAGAGATGGCACAGCAACGACCCAATCTATCCAAAGCATATCCGAACTTACGAGTATGGCCCTTACCGGATTATCCATGCTATCTCGTTTTTTACATTCCTGTCGAAGATGGGATTACTGTGCTGCGAGTTCTGCATGGTTCAAGAGATGCCACCAATCTTCTTGGCTAACGTCATCATAAGTAATTCTATTACCTGCTTCCTTTCTGGCAAAAACTGAGCATTGGACGCCAAGTCAATGCTAAGGAATGACAGGCAAAGTCAAAGATGACGGATGCGTTGAGTCGTGATAAATGGTTTGGTGGGCTTCCAACAACTCTACATCGGTTCCGAAAGGCAGTCCGGAGTTTGGATTGCGGTCGAATCTTGGATAGTTGCTGCTGGATACTTCCAGCCGGATGCGATGACCTTCGAGGAAAACGTTCGAGGTCACCCAAAGGTCAATTTCGTACTCCACCACGGCACCGGGTTCGATCCATTGGCTTTCGTCCATGCCATGGCGATAGCGCGCTCGCACAATGCCATCGCATAAATTATACGCCTTTCCATCGGGATGGACGTCGACCAGTTTGGCCGTGAAATCCGTGTCCCTGGCTGAAGTGGCGGCAAACAAAGTCAGGGTAACGGGGCCGGTCACCTCAACGGCACTCTCCAATGGAGCTGTTGTATAGGTCAACACATCAGCCCGTTTTTCAATATCGCTTTGATCTTTGGGACCAATGGGAGCGCCCACCAAATTGTTGCCACCTGCTGTGGGCACAGGATCATCACCGTCGTAGCTGTAAACATCTGTGGATTCCATTCCCGGTTTTTCAATACTCAGTGTTCCATCGCTTTCGACAGCGCCTGCTGCGCCATCACTGTGAAGGTAATAGGAGGTCCATTGGGTTCGTTTCAGCGGCCATTCGTTTTCGGCACGCCATTCGTTGCGTCCCATGACGAAAAGATAGTAAGCGGGCCAATCTTCGACACCCGTGTTTTTGCCCTGCAACCAATATTGGAACCATTCCAATTGAAGCTTGCCCAGGTTGAACTGCGCCTGCTCACCGAAATCCAGATCCCCCACCTTCCGGGCGCCGGGTCCATGCCCCCAGGGTCCGATGACGACAAACTGATTGCGCCGAGCCATTCGATCCTCCGAGGATTCCCTTACTTTGTCCACGAGATCGATGGTGGTTTTGGAGAAAATATCATACCAGCCTCCGATGTTGAGAACGGGGATTTTGACCTTGGAATAGGCATACCCCATGCTGCGTTGTGCCCAGTAGTCGTCGTAGCGATGATGTGCCACCCAATCGTTGAGGTAAGGCACTTTGGGTTCAAATTGATTTCCAAATTCTTTCAGGGGCAGAAACCCATAGGCTTCCTGCAACTTATCCGGATTCAGAGCCACCCCTCCAACTCCTGCCCCCCAGCCCATGAGCAAGGCCAGTTGATAGGCACCACCGTCATAGGCGATCTCGCTGAACACATTACCGAAGGGAACAACCGGCACCATGGTTTTGAGGTATTGGCTTCCCTTGGTGACCGATGCCCATTGTGTCCAACCGACATAAGAACCACCGCTTGTCCCGATTTTACCATTGCACCAGGGCTGCTGACCGACCCACTCCTGGGTATCGAAACCATCGTCAGGATCATAGCGGAAGGGATCCCAATCACCTTCCGAATCTCCTCTACCCCGGCAATCCTGTGCCACCATGACGAATCCGGCTTCGGTATATCGTTTGGCTTCACCCCAGGATGCACCCGGTTTCCCGTATGGCGTGCGAAGGAGGATGACAGGATAAGATCCCTCCGCTTGGGGTTTATAAACATTCGCTGCCAAAAGAGTTCCGTCACGCATGGGAATCATGACGTTTTGATCGACACGAAATCCCAGGTCCTGACCCAAGGCGGTCAAGGGACCGGACATCAAGCCCACCATCCAATAACAAAAAAACAGGAACGACATCATGGACAAAGTGGACACCGGAGAGGAACAACGATTTTTTGGAGTCATAACGTTTTTGACTTTGTCGGTGTCATTGTGGATATTCAAGTCTATAAGGAGCAAAGAAAGACATGGGAACGGCCAATGGTTTCCTGAAATCAGTCCACCTAGATGAGAATTCAGAAACAAACTTCATCGCAAATGATTCTCGCCGGCATCCCTGGTTCAATGGGGTGGATGTTGATTCTGACGTTTTGTGGGCTGCTCTTGATGACGACTGCTGTGTTGATGTCGTTCAAGGTGTTGAACGAATCGATGTCTCCTTTTCTACTGTTTCCACTGGGATTGGGAACCCTTTTCGGCATCGGTTTTATCTGGATCGGCATTTCACAATTGAAGGAAAGGGAACGTCTGATTCTGGACAAAACCAAACGGACCGGGACTTACATCACCACGACACCCTACCTGTTGACGGAGGAATCCATCGAATTCGATTGGAATCAAATGGAGTGCATTGAAATCACTCACCGAACGTTCACACCAAACGATTCTCCCTCACCGGATCAACATGGAGAGAAGGAAAATCACAGGCAAGTGGTGCTCAATCTCAAGGATCCGGTGAGATCCATCGTCATCGAAACTGCACCTGAGGACGACACGGATCTGCCGAATCAAATTGCACAGAAGGTTTCCAGCTTCCTGAACATTAAAATGAAAAACGTTGAGTCATCGTTTCACTGAATGTTCCCATTCATATGTTGACCGGATACACTACGCAGAACCGGGCACGATTTTTTCCACGGGGTAAACCTATTAAAACCACAGAGGACACTGATCTCACAGAGAGTTGGAATAAGTTAATGAAAAACATGTTACCTCTGTGCTCTCTGTGTCCTCTGTGGTTAATAAACAATCGATTCACCCCGCAATACCATCCGTATCACAATACACTTGCAACGAATAATAAATGCGTCACATTATGGAACTTATGAAAATCCTCACCCTATTCATGGCACTGAGTTTCACTAACCTGTTATTGGCGGAAACCCTCGACATGCAACAATACATGAGGGATACGGAAGCGTTGGTAAAGCAGGGAGAGTATGAAAAAGCACTGGAAAGAACCCTTTGGTTTCATGAAAACGCTCTGAAACATGAACCTGGCATGTTCGGCGTCCGATTGTCCTTTGCGATGGGTGATTGGATGGAACTTGCAGAGAAATACCCTCCTGCCATGAAGGCCATGCATAAAGTACGCGATGAGAAAACCGCCAAATTGAAATCTGGTAAGGGCAATTTCAATCTCTTCATGGATGTCAATGCCTTCAACCGGACATTGAAAGAAGAAGACAAAACGATCGCTCTCTTCCGTTTGCTCGACGGGAAACAACCTGATTTAGCAAAAAAGTGTTGGACCGTTGCAAAACAGATTGTCATCAAAAACAAGGACTATGATCTGGCTGACAAATACCTCGGCAACTTGCTTACGGAATTCGATGAGATAAAGGAAAGGTATGAAATGATGGTATCAAGAAGCGACAAAAACAGACCCGGTTACTCTCATCTCAAGAATCTAAACGAAAACCGCTTCGTGGAACAGACCTTACTCCTGATTGAAACAGCCCAAGCCCTGAAGGAATCCGACACCGCCAAGGAGATTAAACAGCGTGCTCTCAAGGTGCTGGATGATAGGCGACTTCGCAAGGCTCTGCCCTAATCTATCGTTGATGAAAACTTCTAGAATCCTCTCGTTCGAAAAAAGTTTTAGAGATCACTTTTCCTCCGGAGCTTCTTCCTGGGGTGGCTCCGGTTTTTTGCCCTCGCTCACGCGGATCACTCGCTCGGCCCTGTGCCATTTGCCGTTGACATCGGTCGCCCGCACCTGAAGCACATGTATGCCAGGCTCCACATCGGAAGGAACCAGTCCCTTCCAAAGATGGAACGAATCAATGGGAGCCGAAATACGCCGATAGGGACTTTGGGGAGTTTCGGGTTCACGATTGAACACCGCCTGAAGATTGGGATCCTTTTCGAGTGTTTGATCCAAAGTCTGCCAGGCTGCCTGTCCACCCCAACGCACCTGTACCACGGAATCATCCCATCCGTTGAACACATTCACGTAAACCCATTCTTCACTCAGTGATTTGGTGAAGACCTGATCAGCGGCATAAACAGACATCTGGAAATCTTCCGGATCTCTGGCTGCCTTGAAGGTGATTTCGGGCATGTCGTTCTCGGAAAAAGTCAACACCGTGTATCCATTGGGTGCCCCGTCGCGCATGGTTGTGTGTGGAATGCCGTATTCATCGGGAAGTCCACTCCACCAACTGCCGCTGACGGTCACATTGATCAGATGATGATGCGGTTTTGCCCCCAACCATCCGTCTTCCTTTTTGATGAGTTTGTGTGCCTGCCAATGGGTATGACCTGAAATGGAGAAGGTATAAGGACGGTTTTCGATGATTCGATAGAGGTCTTCCCGGTTGACAACACCGGTCAGTGGAATGTGCATCATCAACACCACCAGACGATCCTCGGGCACCAGGGCAAGGTCGTTGCGTATGAAATCCAGTTGCTCCTGCTCCAAGCCACCGGTGTAACTGCCGGTTCCTTCCGGTTTTTCCCCGCCCCAAATGATGTCGTCCACCACAATGAAATGAACCGGACCATATTCAAAGGAATAGTAATTGGGACCGTATATGCGGGTGTAGGTCTCGTCCGAATCCTTGTCGGCTGCGGAATCGTAATTGATGTCGTGGTTACCGATCACGTTGTACCAGGGAATCCCAACCAGGGCGACCGTGGCATTGAACGGTTCGAAGACACTCAGGTCATCGAAAACGATATCCCCCAAAGTGACACCGAACTTGGCGCTTGTTCCGATGAGTTCTTCCACAACATCGTGTCCGATGTATTCCACCTCGGTCACATTGCGCGGTTGCGGATCTCCGAAGAAAACCGCGTCAAATCGATCCGGTTCTTGTGCAGGATACAACGGAAAATCGATGGATGAGGGCAATGGTCCTGTTGGCTCCACACCCGGAAATTTTTGTTCGGGTGATCCTTTGGGTTTGTGTGTGTAATAGAATTGGGGCAACTGCACTTCGTTGACAGGCGTCATCCAATCACGCGGTTTGATGACAAAAAAGGTGACATCCTCGGAAGCCGGCAAGGTCCAACGTCCATCGGCATCGCTTGTTACGATGTCCACTTGATTCGACACCCGGACGCCGGGGATGCCCGGTTCGCCTTCATCACGTTGACCGTTGCGGTTTTGATCATGATACACCGTTCCGGTGGCCTGATCCTGAGCGCGCGCCGTCAGGGTCATCAAACCGACAAGCAAAGACGTTAGACAGATCAAACGGATCTCCAAACCTTGTTTCCACGTGTACTGAAAAAGCATGGAGGGGATTATGACCAGAATTCGGCATCCGTCATTTCAAAAATGTGTTAAATCTCGGCGTCAGTATTGTGGCAGTTTGGTCAGGACGCACGTATGCCCCGGTAAATACGCGGGACGCGATAGGTGATGTTGGTCAGTACGTGCCATGGAATGGAACCGGTTCGCGTGGCCAATTCGGTGGCGGAGACCGAATCCTGACCTTGGGATCCGATGAGAGTCACCCAATCACCTGCCGCCACTTCCGGCATTGAAGTTACGTCCACCATGGTCTGATCCATCGTCACCCTTCCCAGCACGGGGCACCGGATGCCACGAATCAACACATCCGCCTGATTGGATGCGGCCAACGGATAACCATCCCCATACCCGCAAGAAAGAGTGGCCACCTTCATCTTGCACCTGGCTTTGAAAGTACGCCCATAGCTCAAAGTATCCCCCCTGTGAATCCACTTGATGTGCGTGACACGACTGTGGAAGGTCAGAGCAGGTTTTAATCGACGATGCAGCGAACCCACCGGTTTTCGGTCACCAGGGGGGGCGATTCCATAGACCAACAATCCGGGCCGCACCATGTTCCCAATAGGGGTCCGGTCATAAACCAAGGCCCCGCTGTTGCAAGCATGCACCCAGGGGGGTAACGAAATCTTCCGGCCAAAACGCCGTAGCACGGATCGAAACAGATGTCGTTGAGATCTCGTGAATTCAACATCCGTTTCAACATCGGCAAAGTGGGTGAATAATCCTTCGAATTGAAGACTCTCCGATGCATTGATCGCGTCAACCAGTTTCATCACCTCATCCGGTGAACAACCCAACCTGCCCATTCCGGTATCCACTTTAAGGTGAATTTTAGCCGTTTTCTTTTGGCGTTCGGCAGCTTGATGGAGCCGGTTCAATTCTTCCTGTGATGATATCGTCATGCTCACCCCCCACTCGACGGCCTGCCGTAATTCAGCATCCAAACAGGAGCCCAGCATAAGAATCGGCCAGTCGTTGCCCGTCATGCGAATGGCATGCGCTTCTTCGAGATTGGCCACTCCGAAAAAATCCGTGCCATTCTGCATGAGATGACCGGCAATCTGTTTCAATCCATGACCATAAGCGTCCGCTTTGACAACGGTCATGACCTTCCGATCACCGCCGACACGATGGCGGATCCATGAGAGATTGTTTCTCAATGCATCCAGATCCACTTCCACCCAACATCGGCGTTCGCGTGTCATTGGGATTCTTTCAGAGCTTCTCCAGTTCCTCCGCGGAAAGTGGGATACGGCTGGGCGGAGCTTTGACAAAGGAAGTCGGCCGCAAATAAATGGGCTCCAGTTTTTCCTGCCCGCTTTGATCGATCAGATCGCTTGCTTCCATCAACAACGATCCCGCATCGGGAACAACGTCGTGCCCTTCCACCTGATCGAATGTTTCTTCGGAAAACCAGCGCGGTACATCATCGCCGACGAAGCAAGACCGGGTTTGAGTGATGGATGCCAATTGTTCGGGTCCCATGATGGCAAGCGGTTCAAGTTCCTGCGTCGCTCCATCCGGATTACGGTGGAATTGAGCATGATAACACTCTCCCCGCTGGGCATCGATCAGGGTGTGTATTTTGGTGTGACCTGTTTGTTCAAACGCTTTTCGTGCCATCACCTGTGCACTGGACAGACCGATCAGTTTGGCATCATTGGCCAGGTGCCAACCGTAAGCGACTGATATGGCTGAACGAATCCCTGCGTAAGAACCGGGACCGAGTCCCACCACGACCGCCTTGATTTCGGATTTCGCCACACCCGTTTTTCTTACGATGTGTTGAAAAGATTGGAAGTAACGCGAATCACGGCCTTCCGGCAGGGTCTCCAAGGCCAGGACGCGCATGCCGTCATCCGCGGACCATTCTCCGAGAGCCAGTGTCCTTTGAGAAGAGGACCATTCAATCCCTAAAATCTTCATATGAGATCCTGCGTTGATTGTCCAAATCACCTTCGATGTGCACCCATCGAAACGGTCTTTTAACATCGGGAACGCGCGTGTGCTGCTGAAGCGATTCCATGGTCCACCGATCGATCCATTCCACCATCACCCAACCCGGCATGGGAGACCGAAGGTATTCAGCCATACCGGCATCCCAGATAGCATCCTGTGATTCGAGGCGGTAGAGATCCAGGTGATGGATCGTCCCCTTTTCGGCGCGGTATTCATGGATCAGGGTAAAAGTGGGAGACGCGACACGATCCTGAATCTTCCATCCTTCCGCGAGACCTTTGACCAGCTGGGTTTTTCCTGCGCCGAGATCACCGGACAAACCGACGATCCAGCCCTGCTCCATTTCCCCGGCCCATTTCAGGCCGAGTTCATGGGTTGCTTCGGGACTATTGGAAGTGATCGTAACCATGCCAATGGAGCGGGCGAATACCGCTTTGATCTTTGAACAATACTTCGGGTTGTTCGATGATCTTGCCAATGCAACTGATGGGCGTATCGGGAAAAGCTTCGCGCCATTTATCTTTCAAGGCAACCGCATCGGCAGGATCCAGGCAAAACAAAAGCTCGAAATCTTCCCCATCGGTCATGGCGGCGGCCGTGGCAGGCTTGGCGGTATCGCCTTGCTTGGCACGCAATTTGGCGGCACGGCTCACTGGCAGATACTCGCCCCACAACTCTGCTCCCACACCGCTGGATTGACAGATATGCTGAATATCACCGGCCAGTCCATCGCTGAGATCGATCATGGCATGCACATCAAAATGATTCACCAACCAGGAGGCTTCCTTGATTCTTGGGATAAAGTCCAAATGCCGTCCTTCAAGCGATCCTCCCAATTGCCCCGTCACGAACACCGCGTCACGCACACGGGCGCCCGATCGCAGAACGGCTTTGCCTTCGCTGACATAGCCGGTCAACGCAACCGAACAGAAAACCCGATCGGGAGAACAAACCGTTTCCCCGCCGACGATGGCAACTTCGAATGATTCCGCCAGTTGATTCAAGCCCTGGTAAAAATGGGTCACCCAGGCTTCATCATAATCCTTGGGCAATCCGATGGTGATGACGGCGCTGTTGGGACTGCCCCCCATGGCGGCCACATCGCTCAGAGCCCGGGCAAGAGCTTTGTGTCCGACTTTTTCAGCGGGATGATCCATGGTGAAGTGGATGCCTTCGACAATCGCATCGGTTTTCAACAAAAGCTGCGAATCCCCCGGGGTGTCGATCACGGCACAATCATCCCCCGCCCCGACGACAGTGTCTTCGCGGGTGGGCAGTTTCTCGGTGATGGATTGGATTAATTTGATTTCCCGACTCATGGCGTGTTCGTTTCAATCATTTCAGGCACCATAAGCATCAGGCACAGGTTGATGGAATTAAAAAACGCGTGCGCCATGATGGGAGCCCACAGGTTGCCTGTTTTTTCATAAAGTCGAATCAACAGCACCGCAAGGCAGGTCAACGGAATCAAACTGACTTTGTTGGCATGCACCAAACCAAACAGGAAAGAACTCCCCCAAACCGCCCAGATACTTGGAAGATATTGTCGCATCACGGAGTAAAGCACGCCTCTGAACAAAATTTCTTCCACGAGAGGAGCCAGCAACACCGCCATGGCCCCGAGCAGGATGCGCTGAAATAAACTTTCGGTGTTTTGAAAGGTATCCACGACCTCCTGAGGCGAGACCTCGATGCCCATCGATTCAAACAACATGGTTATCACACCACCCAACATGGCAGCCATGAAGAAACCGCCCACGGCAGTCAACAAGGCGAGCACACCGATGGCACCTATCTTCTCCCTGGAAAACCCAAAAGCCTCCTGCCAACCAATTTGATTCTCCTTCAGCAACATCCACGTGACGGCCAGGATTCCGAAGTCCAGGAAGAAGACATTGATCAGAATCGCGCCTGTTTTTTCGTCCAATGGCAACCCGGCGTCGATGGCCTTGTACATCCAGAAACCGGCCACGCCGCTGATTCCAAAGCAAAACAGCAACATGGCAAAAAACCGGATCAAAGTATCCGGGCGCCATTGAGTTTCCAAACGCACGGCCGGAGCTTATCAATGGCTGGAAGGTCGGAACCACTAAAATTGTCAAAAAACTGTGACAATCCAATCTTTGAACGAGGGATTCTTGCTTATAGGTGAGGATTCCTTTAGGTTATCAACCGGTTCGGCTTGAAAGCAGCCATAATAGAGATTGCCAATCCGCATTAGACAATGAGTTCCATTAATTTACAGAAAGCGATCGGACTAAACGCGTCCAACGAAGTGTACCCCAACGACCATATGGTGGAGTACATCAATTTGAAACTCGCATCCATGGGTTGTTCCACGGTGCCGACAAACAGTGATTCTCCCTTCCATGCTGTCGCCGAATCGCTCATTGCCAATCACCGCGAACAGGAACGTCTGCTTTCCAACTATCTGTGCCCTGCCGACTGGCGTATCCAGCAGTGGTTGAATGAGTTTCTAGACGAAACAGGCGATGTGCCACGATTACCATCCAAGTCCTTCGTTTTGGATCGACATGGGGTGGCCCGCACACTCTCTCTGCCGGTGAACGACGACCGCTTTGATTCGGACATCATTCAATCCTATCGCATTCGCCAGGGTGTGCTGCACAACCCGGTCAATGATCGACGCACCACCAAGGGCGTTTTTCACATTGCGGACGCGGGTTTGCCCGTGCCGGCTGACAAGATTGCTGTTCCGTTGATCACTTTCAACCGCATGCTCGGTTTTGCCCTTCAGCCGCCTTCCTCCTTGATGCAGCTTCCGTTCACCAGCAAACAGGAGGCAAAGGCTGAGTGTTATGTGTCCTTGTTGCTTCGCCCTCTGGTCGTGCCGGAAGTGCCGGGAGTCATCAAAGAAAAACGAAGTGAAATTCGATTCTTCGCACCCGGTAATCTGGTCAGCAACCTGGACTTCGTGGAAAGCATTTTTGGCAACGCCGGCGATCCTCAACTTCCCGAAAACGATGCCGGACTGGATGTCCATCACTGGACCGGTCACACCGGATGTGTGATCCTTGCGCCACATCTGACGCAGGTCAAAAAGAAGGACGCGGGACTGCCCCACTACGACGACGCCACCGAAAAGCAACGCGAGCAAGGCATGTGCTGGAAAGATCCGGACGAACGCTACAACGGCGGCACCGCTTTCAAACTGTGTGCGCGGGATGAAAAAGGGGTGATGGTCACCATCATCGCCGACAACTATTTCGGCTACTGCAAAAAGGAAGTGAAGACCCAGATCAGCTACTCGGCGAACTTATACGGTTTGGCGGAGGAAGAGCATGCCGGGGGCGCCATGGTATATCCCAGCTATGATCTGGGTGAGGAGTTCAGCGGGCACTTACACGTCAAACGACGCGGGCACACTTTCGAGGACATGGTGAATCGTTTCAAGGATGTCTTGGATGTAAAGCCGGAAGGTTATGCTGTCGACAAACGTTTTCCCGATATCATCTATGTTTCTGAAAACGTCCACTTTGACCTGCACAGTCAAAAAATCACATGGCCGAAGGACGGAAAAGAACAATCCATCAACCTACTGGTGGGCAAAACCTATGTTCGACCGTCTGGATACAAGGTCCAAATGGAGAAACCACCGGGCAACCGTTCCTGGAGGCTCGTGGGCACCGTTGCCGAAGGCTTGCTCTGCCACAAGCCTTGCACGGTATCCGGAGGCGGTAAATCCGAGATTTCCAAACCGATTACGGATGCGATCATTCAAGGCCCTGTCATTGTGGCGGACATCAAATCGGATCTGGAAAAGGTCGATGAAATCCTCAAGAAAGATTACTCAGACCGTTTCCGCGACCCCTCTAGAAAGGATCAGCGCAACATCCTGAACTCCGAAAGGTCTCTGGGATCGGTCATCAAATTGTTGACCCCGGCGATAAGAGACTACACGGAGGAGTATAACGAATGGCTGGAAACCATTCCCCAGTATGTCAAGGAACTCGTCTTCGTCTTGAAACGATATTATCGGCCGGAATGGGGAGACAATTGGCGTGAACATTTCACCGTCGACCTCATCAATGGCAAACCCGGTAATGAGCTGAAGTGCGACAATCGTAAACTGGTCACCAATTACCTACGGGTCGGTTTCCAGGACAACGGCCTGTGGAGAACATTCGGACTTCGGAAGGATTTTCATCCGGCCGCCAAACAATCACTCGAAGACGACATCACTGCCAGTGTGGTCATCTCCCACAAGAGTCTGGAAGGCGTCATGCCCGATCATAAAGATCGCTCGGTCAAGTTTATCCAGAACTGTGAGTACCGGTTCTTCCAACGACCCGACGATGCCATCATTCGTGGATACGACAAGCACGCGGAAGCGGATCTGGCACAAACGGGCAATTTCATTTCCAACTTCGAACCGTTGGAACAAAAAGACGCCGATGCCATCGTGGAGGACGCGATCGGTTTCTACCAGTATACCCAACCCATGCAGGACCTGGTGCAAGGCGCCAAAGCATCCGATAAGCCCAAATACTTTGTGAGCAGCGCTCATCCCCGGATGGTGAATGGAAAACCCACCAAAAATCCGAGATATCTGGAGATACGTCCGGACCTTGTCAACGAGCGCGCCTGCCATCTGGAAGAAATGTCCATGCGACTGCACCGGAAACTGGCAATGACCCATCCTCTATATTCAGTGGTTGATGCGGTCGTGCCCGGACGACGCAACAATCCCGCGGACGCCAATGCCGGCATCCGCCCTCTCGCAGTCTACAATCCCATCCACTACATGGACCTGCCGGAACTCTTCATCGAGTATATCTGCAGCATGACCGGTAAATCACCTTCCACCACGGGTGCGGGATCGGAAGGTGCATTGACCAAAGGGCCGTTCAATGCCCTGCCTCCGATCATTGATTTGAACAATGCACTTGTTTCAATGATCCTGACCGGTCATGACGGCTTTGTCACTGCCGCCGGTTTTATCGGGCCCAATGTTGAGGTCGCTCATGATGTCAGCATGCTGATCCCCGAGGTATGGTGTCGCATGAAGGATGAGGAACGTCACGCATCCTACCTCATCGAGAACGGTTACCTGGAAAAATGCGAAGATGTCGAACACGAAGGAAAAACATTATATTTCAGTCGATTGGGATATCGCATCAACATGAAATTTGTCCGGGACTTTTTTGGGCGTGTGTTCAATCACCCGCACAAAGTGTTCACCCGGGAAATGCTGCAGCCTGAGTTGCAGGGACTGGACACTTTTGTGAACGGTCTGGACAATATCGAAGCCACGCAGAAGCGGGTGGGTCAGTTGTATATGGATGACAACAGCATTGAGGCGGCCTGCCCTCCTTTGAAAGCCTTGTTGACCATCATGGTGGAAGGTTCCTACGAAGGCAAAACGCTGAATGACTCTGAAATACGGAATCTCTTCACGCGCGACAACCTGATAAAAAGTAACTGGTACAATGATCGCCTGAAGACCAAGCAGCAACAGGAAATCGCCCTTTGGGATCGACACATTGGTTATCTCAAGGCGTTTCTGGCGAAGACCAGTTACAAGGAAGAAGCACAACGCCTTCAACTGACCGAACGTTTGGAAGAAGCCAAAACCAATCGAGACGAGGTCGCCAAACCCGAATACCTCGAATTCCTGGGTGGCACGATCGGCGTACAACCGCTGAATGTGTTTGGCTCCTGACGTTCTCTCATCCGTCGATTCGCAGTGATGTCCTAAGAGTGGTTCCATGTGGTTGAACAAACTTAATCCGCAACAAAGAGAAGCCGTTCAAACCACACACGGACCCGTATTGATTCTGGCCGGAGCTGGCACGGGGAAGACCCGTGTCATCACTCATCGCATTGCCTACCTGCAGCAAAAGGGAGTGATGCCGCACAACATCCTGGCGGTTACTTTCACCAACAAAGCCGCACGGGAAATGCAGGAGCGTGTGAAAGCACTGCTTCCCAGGAAAAAACCAAATACGAGTCCGGACGGACCGACTAATACCAAGCCGACCATCTGCACATTCCATTCATTCTGCGTCCGGGTTTTACGGCGATACATCGACAAGTTGGGTTACAAGCGGAATTTTGTGATCTACGATCAATCCGATCAAATCGGAGTGATCCGCAAGCTGACGAGTGACTGGAGCAAAAGCAACATCAACATCAAGCCCGCGGAATGGCTCGGTTTTTTGAGCCGGATGAGAAACACCTCGTCGTTGGATGCCCTTGGGCTGGATCCATCCACTGCCAAGCTCGCTCAGAAACTGATGGATCGTTACAACACGGCCCTGAAAGCGTGCAATGCCGTTGATTTCGATGATCTGATCATTCTGACTTTACGCCTGTTTGATGAACATCCGGAGGCTCTGCAAGCATGCCGGGAGATGTATCGCTATGTCATGGTGGACGAATACCAGGACACCAATGGCAAACAATTCCAGCTCATCCATGCCCTGACTTCGGAGCATCGCAACCTGTGCGTGGTGGGCGACGATGATCAAAGTATTTACGGATGGCGCGGCGCAGAAATCGCCAATCTTCTGAACCTCGAAGATCATTACCCCGAGGTCAAAGTGGTCAAACTCGAACAAAACTACCGTTCGACCAGCATCATCCTGAATGCCGCCAATGGCGTTATCCGAAACAATCCCCTGAGAAAGGACAAAACTCTATGGTCTCAAAAGGCACATGGAACTCCGATCCGTTTGATCCTGTTTGAATCGGACGAAGAAGAAGCGGACGGCATTGTGGAGGAGATCGAGGTTCAACGTATTTCCACCCACATCCCGTGGCGGGATCAGGCCATTCTGTTTCGCACCAATCTGCAGGCCAGACCGATTGAAACAGCCCTGCGCCGCGCCAAAGTCAAATACCGGCTTGTGGGGAGTCAGAGTTACTTCGACCGACGGGAGGTGAAAGATGTGCTGGCCTATCTGAAAGTCATGATCAATCCGGATGACGACATCAGTTTGCTACGCATTGCCAACGTGCCCGCCCGGGGTTTGAGCGCAAAAACGATGCAAACGTTGCTGCAGATCAGCCAGGATCGTAAAACATCCGTGTATGCGGTCATGAAGCACACCGATGTTCAGGACCGTTTACATACCGCAGCCCGTAAAAGTGCCCAATCCTTCATCGATTTTCTTGAGACATGCCGCGGGTTTCTGCAAGAAGAAGGGCAAGGAAATGTGGGAGCCTGGGCCAAGGGGTTTCTGGAGCAAACCGGATACTTTGTCGATCTGGAGCATTCGGAGAAAGATCCAAAAGTAGCTGAAAACCGCGTGCAAAGCGCGCATGAACTCGTGTCCTCCATCGACAACCTGACCGATGCGCTGGGGACGGTTACAGGGGAAGCACGGTTGATCCGTTTTCTGGAGGAGATCACGCTGGATCAGGATCGGTTTGAAAACGAGGAGGACCTTCCGGACGCGGTCACCTTGATCACCATGCACAGTTGCAAGGGACTGGAATATCCACATGTGCACATCGTCGGAATGGAACAAGGCCTCCTTCCCCACACCCGATCAGTTGAGGAAGGCACGCTCGATGAGGAACGCCGGCTGTTTTACGTGGCCATCACCCGGGCCATGGAATCATTGACCATCAGTCATTGTGAAACTCGTAAAAAATACGGACAGATTGCCTCCAGCCTTCCATCGCGCTTTTTGTCGGAATTACCCGAGGAATGTGTGGAACATGTCGACAGCGTATTTCAAAGGCCCGCCAGCCAGGAAAAAGGTAGTGCCATGTTTAACGCACTGAAAGAATCGCTTGATTTTTAACCCGATCACCCAGCTGAACCGCCATGGAAACCATTGAATTAATCCAAACTCCCCTGGCCCCCGTTCCATCGCCCTGGGATTCGCCCCAGTTGAAGGGAATGATGATCCCAACCGACTTGATTCAAAAACGGGTTGGCGAACTGGCAAATGAAATCAAGCAACACATTCCTCAAGACGAACCCATCGTAGTGTTGAGTCTTTTGTCAGGAGCATTCCTCTTCACGGCTGACCTCATCCGGCATTGGCACTTTCCCTTCGAACTCGATTTCATGGGCGTTTCCAGCTACGGAACAGGAACCGAATCAGGTGAACTGACTTGGACGCATCCTTTGCAAATCAATCTGAAAGGCAAACAGGTGCTGGTCGTGGATGATATTCTGGACACAGGACAGACGCTGCGCAAAGTGACCCACAAACTGGTTCACTCTGAACCGGTCTCGATTCGCACATGTGTTCTATTGCAGAAAGAACGAACGCAACCTTGCGAACATCCGTTTGAAGCTGATTTCGTCGGGTTTCGCATTCCGGACCAATTCGTAGTGGGTTACGGACTGGACTTCGACATGCAATTCCGTCAACTTCCCTTCATCGGCGTGCTCAACGCGCCCGAGGGATAAAAAGCAAATGATCGAAATCAAAGTCAACTTCTTCTCCTATTTCAAGGATCTGACCGGATGCGAAACTTCCAGGATCGATCTGGAGGAAGGCACGACTCTGGAACAGGCGATGGAAAGAATTCGTGAACAGTTTCCCAAGCTGGAATCCATGAAGCGATCAACACTTGTTGCAGTCGGATTGGAATATGTCGCCCCGGACCATGTCCTGTCGGAAGGCGAAGAAATTTCACTCTTTCCTCCTGTCCAGGGAGGATGAACCCATGACATCACTCATACAATCATGAAGCGATCCATCCATTTGACGAAAGATTTCATCGATGAAAGCGTCATGGTTTCATCACGCACCCAGAGTCATCAGATGGGTGCGGTCATCTATTTTTCGGGCATCGTCCGTGAAGGGGAGCAAGGAAAGAAGATTGATGCCATCGTGTATGAGGCATTTGAAGAAATGGCCCTGCATCAATTCAAGCTGATCTTCGATGAAATCGAGCAAAAATGGCCAATTGAATCCATCCGCTTGACCCATCGAATCGGACACGTTCCTGTCAACGAATCCTCCTTGTGGGTGGAAGTGGTGTCCCCTCACCGGCAGGAAGCCTTTGAAGCATGTGCGTGGCTCATCGACGAAATGAAAAAGCGGGTGCCCATTTGGAAGCACCCGCAATTTGTTGGGGACTAAGAGAGCCCTTTGAGGACATCTGGGAACTCCAAATGGATTGTCCAAGCAAAGGCTTCGATGATTTGGTTTAGTATAAAGTTGATCAGGCCTTCGTGATCGAGTCGGCAAGCTTCACTATATCGTCTTTTTCATTCATAAGGAATTCCATTGTGGCGTCATCCAGGCCCAACTCTTTCACGACGCTGTTACGTTGAACAGCTTCAGTCATGGCTTCGGAATTTTCTTCCGCGACACTCCAGCTGGCCAAACGAGCGGACAAATAAGTGATGTTGACTTCCTCAGGATGTTCGATGGTTTCCTTGCGTGCCGTATAGTAGGCGCAACTTGATTGCACCGGGGCAGGCAATTTCCAATGCGAAGCAGCGAGTTTACCTGCCAGCGGATGCAATCGCTTGATCAAATCGCTGAAAGCATAATACCGATTGACCGGAATCGTTTCCAGAAATCCACTTTCAGCAATCATCTGGTAAAGGATCGGTTTGCCAACACTGTGCAACAATCCACACATGAACTGCGTCTCGGCGTTTCTGTCCAACTGAGTGGCAATTTGCTTGCCGTACATTCCAGCAATAAGAGCATGACGCCAAACAGCATCCAAATCGGCTTTGAATGCCGTTGATTGAAACACTTCACCACGAACGCTGACGATGGCAGCCAGCTCGCTCACCATGGAAGTGCCCAACCGAGAAACAGCTTCGTGCAGGGATTCGATCGGTTGAGAACTGGCGAAAAGCGCGGAGTTGGCAATACGCAGCACATGACCCGCAAGCGCCTGATCCTGATGGATGAGCGACGATAAATCTTCCAGATTCGTATTTCTACTGGCAGCCAGTCCGATCACGCGGGATGCCACAATCGGTAAAACGGGAAGTTTAATATCGCCCAAAACCAATTTGGCCTCCAGGGACTCGGCCAAGGCATTCATGGTCTGGAAGAGATTAGGTCTTTCCTGTTCCGGCTGTTTTTTACGAAAGAACGATATCATAGATTACTTCATCAAAATGTTAAAAATCATTGGCGCTTTGTATCGAATCGCTCAAAATGCTTATCGAAAATAGGGTTTAACAAATAACCCTCACACCTGCGCACGCTTTTATTTAGATCCGCACACTGGTGGAAAACAATGTCAAACCATGTCGGGACTTTGATTATGACATTGTCATGACACTGAGAGCCTTCCGGGAAATGGCTTGTCCAATCGAATTGACAAAGGATTGTCATCGTTCTGTATTCATTTATTTGAAACGGAAGAATTGGAAGCTGCCTTCACAATGATGTTACGGCATCATTTCCTGCAGGAATGCATTGAAAAACAGCTCGTTCTGAACTAAATCTCACTCCTGAAGAGAAGGACATGAGAGAACTGACGAAAGAAGAAAGTGAATCCCTTTTCCCAGCCAAATGCCATTTCAAAGTCATCTGTCTGGATTTGATGGGCATCCACAAGAACTTGAATCTCGCTTTGGTGGAAATCGGTTTGGGAGACATTGCCTTCCAGCCCGGCACGCGGTCCAAGCAGGGGAAATACATCAGCTTTGAAGTTTCCCTGATGGTGGAAACGCACGATAAAATGCTGGAAATCGATCAGGCCATTCGAGCGGTCGAAGGGGTCAAGATGCTGCTATAAAAAAAGCACCCCCTTCCGAGGGTGCTTTCTTGATATTAAATGATTGAGCGGAAGCTTTCCTTATTCAGCGGAAGCTTTGAAGCCGGCGCCATTGATGGCGGCAATGAGTTGCTCTGCCTTCACTTTGGCAGGATCATAAAGCACGGTCGCCTTTTTGCTTTCGTGGCAGGCAGAACCACTGATCACACCGTCCAGGCTGGTCAACGTTTTGCCCACTTTGGTGGAGCAAGCTTCGCAAGCCATGCCTTCAACAGGCAATGAAACCTGCTGGCCTTCGATTTTGTAACCGGCCTTCTTGATGGCGGCTGCGATTTGAGCGGTTTTGACCTTGGCAGGATCGTAGGAGATCTTGGTCATGGAGCTTTCGGAGCAGGATTCAGCGGCGCTGATTCCTTTGATGCTGGTCAAGGTTTTCACCAAGTTGCCGCAGGATTCTTCACAAACAGCGCCACCGACTTTGAAAGTCAATGTCTTCTGGCTGCATTCGGCTTCGGCTTTTTCACCGACAGCGGTTTTGGAGGACTCGCAAGAGCTGCAGTCAGCTTTGGCGGTTTCACCAACGGCGGTTTTGCCTTTTTCACAAGATCCGCATTCGGACTTGGCCTCTGAGCCTACTTTGGCTTTGGAAGCTTCGCAGGCGGCTCCTTCAGACGCGGCGGTTTCGCCAACAGCGGTTTTTGCTTTGTCGCATGAACCGGATGCACATTCGGATTTGGCTTCGGCACCCACCGCGGTCTTGGATGCGGCGCATGCTGAACCTTCAGTTGCAGCAGCGGTACCCACCGCGGTTTTTGCGCTTGGGCAGCTGGAACAGGCTTCTTTCTTGTCACCACCAATCACCTGCAAAGAGGCGATGACGGCAACCACGGATAAGACGGCTAGAATTTGCTTCATAGATTTTCTTTATTTGTATCGGTTCTTCGATTCGATCCACCCATAGGATTTGGATGTCACTGAAGGGTATGACAGCGGAAATTCAAGATTATTTCAATTTATTTTCAAAATTACTTACCTAAAAAAAGCTGGTCTCTCTGGAAGCTTTCGGTCATGAATCCAAGCATGAAGCCCGGCGATTGTCTGAAGATTTCCTTGTGCCATTGCTTAATGCTGTGGGGAACCACCATCCATTCGATCAAAACAGAGGCGGAATCCTGGAATCAATTCAGAGGTCCCAGCGGTCAGGGTATCTCACAGGCCGAATCGCTTCCGACCCAGTGGAGCGAACAGAAAAACGTCACCTGGAAAACCCCCATCCATGACCGAGGCTGGTCTTCTCCCATCATTCAAAACGGTAAAGTGTGGCTCACCACGGCCACTGAAGACGGAAAACAACTCTTTGCCATGGCTGTCAATGCCGAGTCAGGTGCAGTATTATATGACCGCCAATTATTTACAGTCGAAGACCCTCAATTTGCCCACAAATTCAATTCCTATGCTTCTCCCACACCCGTTGCGGATGATGAACGCGTTTACATCACATTCGGAAGTCCCGGCACGGCTTGTTTGGATGGCGAGACCGGCAATGTGATTTGGGAACGAAAAGACATCGAATGCAACCACTTCAGGGGCGCAGGCTCTTCTCCCATATTGTATAATAATCTGATATTCATGAACTTCGATGGAAGCGACCACCAGTTCATCATCGCCCTGGACAAGGCAACCGGTGAAACAAAGTGGCGCACACAGAGATCTATCGATTACATGGACCTGGATTCAGAGGGAAAACCGGAAGCCGATGGTGACTGGCGGAAAGGGTTTTCCACTCCTCACGTTGCCGTTTTTAATGGAGTTCCCACACTCTTGAGTATCGGATCGAAAGCTTTGTATGGCTACGAACCGCTAACGGGCAATGAGCTATGGAGGACCGAATCTAGAATCGGGCACTCAGCCAGCACGCGTCCAACCGTCACGCAGGATATGATTTACTATTGCACCGGTTTTTCCAAAGGGGAACTTTGGGCTGTCCAACCGACCGGCAAAGGAAATGTCACAGATTCCCACGTATCCTGGAAACTCAAGCGCAGTGTCCCCAACAAACCATCCCTCATCTCCAAGGATGGACATTTGTTCATGATTCACGATGGAGGCGTGGCTTCGTGCATTAAGGCAGATTCCGGAAAAACCGTTTGGCATGAACGAGTTGGCGGCAATTACTCAGCTTCTCCCCTGCTTTGGAAGGATTTGATTTATTTCTTCAGCGAAGAAGGCAAGACCACCATCGTCAAAGCTTCCGAGACGTTTGAGATTGTTGAATCAAACGAATTAGGCACCGGATTCATGGCATCCCCGGCGATCATCGACCAGGCTTTGATTCTTCGAAGCAAGACACACCTTTATCGCATCCAAAACTGATTTGTACTGACATGTTCAGGCTTATCAAAATGTATTGACATTCGTTACTTTTAGACGGACTCTCTACTAAGAAGCGTTCCCGTTGAGCCAGGGTTCACTTCTGAGTTTTAAGCCTGAATACCACCATTATGTACAAAGAGGTATCGACAAGTCCAACAGCAACCAACTATGTCAGCCCCAAACTTCTGTTCATTGGTAAATTGGAGAACCTGACAACAGGAGGAAGTGGTGGCAAACGCGAATCAACGGTGAGTAAGAAAAGCAAATCATCACCTAGCAGTGGCAAACGCCCTTGAGGCGGCCCTGCTTCGCGCTGCAAACCGCAAAATGAGTTGAGTGAAAAAAATCGGATAATCGTTATCCGACGGTGCATCCTTTTGTTTGCTTCAAATGATTTCATGTTCCAGACACATGAGGCTCAATACCGTTTGGTAAACAAATCATAAAATGGTAAATGCTTGAATACTGCCTCTTTGTAGGATAGAAAGGAGCGTCTAGCGGCAGACGGAGCGATGGTTTGACCTTTCATCTCAATCATCTTTCCGAAATGATCAATTCCCTTCGAATAATCCACACAGATACAAACCATGCGCCAAAGATTTTTGCTGTTTGCCTCCGCTTGGTGTTTATCCTTGTTCTTGACCAAACTCGCATCACTCGGTGCGGAGTTAAATGATCCAGAAAGAGGGTTTCACACAGAAATCGAATTGAGATTGGCCGATTTGTCTCATATAGCCAACGACGTCGACCGACTCGACGAAGTATTTGATCTCGCACTGGATTTGATAGAAAAGGGGGCTGCTTACGAAGGGGCCCGATTGATCGCTTCCATCGGGATCATCACCAATGATCCCAGTATTCGCTTTAACGCGCTCGATTATCTGGAAGAATGGGACCTCACTCCTGAGGAAGTCTTGCGAGGCAACAAACACATTGTTGATCAGAAGATCCTTGCATCCACCCAATACCAATCCTTACCGGGAAATGCCTTTGGCCACGTTCGAAATCTCATCAAACTCAACCTGCTCCAAGAAGCAATCAATACCCTTGATTCAGACTGCGACGAACTGACCCGGAGTTCCTTTGAGAACAAATGGGGCATGCTCCTCGATGAATTTGGCATTCCTGTCGAACCATTCTACAAAGCGGATCAAGACCAACGACTCCGGATGGTTCAGAAAGCTTACACCTATCAGCATCTGAAAGACCGCCTGCCTTTGCTCTGGTTTCATGACCGTGAAAGTTGGAAGGACGCAAATGTGCTGTTGAACTACGACCAATTGAAACGGGAAAAAGAGCAACCACCGAAATTAGGTCTCCGGGATACCACCGTACGCGTATGCGTTGTGTTGGGATCCTGCACTTCCCTGCTTTGTCTGGTCTTGTTGGCTGTAGGCTTGAAACGCTCAAGGTGGATCAAATACGCATTTGTCTGCGGAGGTCTGATCGTTCTGGGGGCGGCTTCCGTCGCCTATTACATCGAGTATATTTATGTCAATCCCAAGTTGCGTCCCTACGCAAAGTGGGTGGACAACCGAAAGCGTTGGCACGATGAAGGTCCACCGGCACTTGAGCCTCAAACTGAACTCATCGAATCCGTGTTCCAACATGCACAGGATTTTGCCGATCAAGAAAAATGGCAAGCGTCGAAACTGCTGCTGGGAATCCTCATCTTTGTTCAAGATCCCAACTCAGAACCAACCCGGGAGCAATCTTTACTGACCATTGCAAACCGGCATATGGCATCGAAAGTAAATCCATACCTTTCGGATGAACGCCCGAAAAAGGACGAAGCAGAGCGTTTATTTGACTCCGACAAGGTTCATCAATATCAATTGGAATTGACCAAAGAATCCATCCAAGCCTTGCGGGACGATCCCAAGACCTACGTCCATGGCACTTTCAAACACGCAGGCAAAACCTATCCGGATGTAGGGATAAAATTAAAAGGGGGATGGGGCAGCTTCCGTATTATTGAAGGCGAATCCAAGCCGGCCTTCACCATCAAATTTGATACCTTTACGAAAGGGCAGCGCTTTTATGGGCTGAAACGCATCATCCTCAACAATGCCGTACAAGATCCCTCGTATTTGCATGAAGCTGTCAGTTATTCTTTTTTCAGAGAATCAGGCGTTGTGGCACCGAGAACATGTCACGCCACGCTTCAGGTAAATGATGAAGTTTACGGATTGTATGTCCAGGTCGAAGCAGCCACCAAAGACTACTTGAAACGATGGTTTGAGGATCCAGACGGCGATTTGTTCGAAGGACCGGGAGGGATCGTTGATTGGAAGGATCTGGATCTGGACAGCAACCAGGAATCAGAAGACCGCACCCGGATTCGAGCGCTCTACGAAACAATGATGGAAGCCGATCCGAGAGATCCCTGGGAGAGCTTGAAGGATTGGATTGATTTGGAAGCTTTTGCCCGATTCATGGCCAACGAACAATTCATCAACAACTGGGACGGCTACCCGGAAGCCAATAATTATCGACTCTATGACGATCCAAGCTCAGGCAAGTTTTATTTCTTCCCACACGGAGCCGACCAGAGCATGGAAGACTCCCGACACGACATGTTCGGAACAAACCTGGAGGAAATCCCTCGTCATGACCCAGACAGGACGACAGGCTTACAGAGAGGCTATTCAAGGGTGTCTGGATCATACCTGGGATACACAGAAAATGTTGGAGAAGATCCGGGCATGGTATGTCAGGATCTATCCGCACATTACTTCAGGTCTCACGCCTTTTGATGAAAACATGTTCGAGCACAACGTCACCCAGATCATCAAATTCGTCAAAATGAGGCCCTTTGTCGTGAGGCACCAATTGAATTCGGATATGTTGGAAGCTGACTGGAAACATTACGACGAGGCGCTTCCTTTCTTCGAACCATCCACCGAGGAATAAAAAAAGGGGTTCCGAAGAACCCCTTTTGCAAATGATTCAAATGGTTTTCAAGGCTGCGTCAAGCGATAGAATCGTTGGCTTGCCACGCTGACATCTTCCGTATACGTGGAAGCGGGCGCCGGGGTGATGGCGGTCCAAGGTCCCGTAATGGAGGATGCCCATTCCAACACACCGTTTCCGGTCCAGGTAATGGTCAGTTGACCATCCGCAATGGAAACCGGAGAAAACACCGGAGGCGTCATGTCTTCTTCCTCGATTTCGCCAATATGGACGTAGTCGATTCCCATCCAGTTACCACCGCCATCGGCGCTGTAATTGATACCATGTAGATTGACGATGTTATCCGGTCCCAACCCGAGTTCCGCTTTCACACTGGATAGGGAGAAGGGTTCGGTGGTGAATTTTTGGCCCAAGGTATCCTGCGTGATCACAATCTCGGGCTGAACCAACACGTCATTGAAATAGATCTCAATACCGTAGCGAGGCTCCTCCACATCATCAGCTACGTGCAGGTTGAATGCGTCGAATGAAATGGTGATTTCATCCGAAAGATTCAACGAATCAGGCAGGTTGAAGTGGTAGCGCAAATCGTTGTCGTCTCCGGCAAAGGCGCGTTCGGCAGCCTCTTCGTTCCGTGGCACAGCGCCCACTGGATCATAGAAATTGTTGCCGTTGGTACCCTTGTTGTAGATACCGGCGAAATAGTAGTCGTCATCCGCCTGCTGATTCACTTCCGGACTGGAAGGATTACCCGGCAAATCGTTGATACCGGCTTCCTGAACGAAGGTAGCATTCGCTCCTCCGCCGTCTCCTGCGGGCCAGCCATCGTCATTCGATCCGATCGCCAATGGGAATACCGGTGTCGGGATTGGATCGATATTCACAAAATCGATGCCCATCCATCCGCCACCACCTTCGCCGCTGTAGTTGTAACCCTGGAGTGTGACGATGTTGTCATAACCCGGTCCAACTTCCGCGTGAACACTTTCCAGCGTGAAAGGTTCGGTGGTGAAGTTTTTGTCCAGATCTTCGGGGTAAATGATCAGTTCATCCTGAATTAATTCGTTGTTGAAGTAGACTTCAATGCCGTAATGAGGATCGGCACCGCTGTTATCCAGACTATATGCATCAAAGGTTACCATCAACTGATCGGCAGGATTCAATGTATCCGGCAAGTTGAAATGGTAACGCAAAGTATTGTCGCTCCCTGCAAAAGCGCGTTCAGCCGCTTCTTCGTTCACAAAGACCGATCCGACCGGGTCATAGACATCGTTATTATCAATAATTTGTGTATATTCACCGGCAAAGTAGTAATCGTCATCAGCCAGTCGATTGGCTTCCGGGCTAAAAGGATTTCCAGGGAGCTCGTTAGTGCCGGCCTCCTGGACAAAGCTTGCTTTGGCACCGCCTCCATTGCCTTCAGGCGCACTGTTGTCATCCATCCCAACGGACAAAGGAAACTCAGCCGGTTTGATCTGGGCCAATTGGACGTAGTCGATTCCCATCCAGTTTCCACCGCCATCTTCGTTGTAATTGACGCCACGCAGGCTGATGATGTTGTCGAAACCATGCCCCACCTCGCCTTTAACATCTGCCACGGTAAATGGGGTGGTGACGAAAGTTTGATTCAATTCATCGGGACCAATCAAAATTTCGGACTGCACTTGAACGTTATTGAAATAAACTTCGATACCATAGCGTGGATCGGGAGCATCACCCTGAAGGCTGAGTGCGTCGAACAAGATCGTCAACTGGTCGCTGTCCTTCAGATCTGCTGGCAAGTTGAAGTGATAACGCAGATCGTTGTCCGCTCCAGCGAAGGCGCGTTCGGCGGCTTCCTCATTTTCGCGGACATCTCCTACAGGTGTGTAATCGCCATTACCTTCAATCACGTTGTTATAAACACCCGCAAAGTAGTAGTCATTATCCGCTTCGCGATCGATTTCCGGACTCTCCGGACTGCCAGGAAGTTCGTTGATCGAGCCGTTTTCCTGAACAAAGGAGGCATTGGAACCGCCACCGTTGCCAGCTGGCTGGGCATTATCATTCTTCCCTACACTCCAAGGCAACGCAGGATCGGGGATTGGATCCAACACTGGGTTGAGCTGGACGTAATCGATACCCATCCAGCCACCACCACCTTCTTCATTATAATTGATTCCCTTCAGTGTGATGATGTTGTCGTAACCTGGTCCCACCGCGGCATTCACACTACCCAGAGTAAAAGGAGGTGTGGTAATCGGTGTGTTAAGTTGCGCGTCTCGGATGACAATTTCTTCCTGAACCAGAACACCATTCATGTAAACTTCCACACCGTAGCGAGGATCAGCGCCGTTGCCATCAAGGTTATAGGCATCAAATGTGACCGCCATACGGTCAGTGGGCAGAAGGTTGTTCGGCAAGTTGAAGTGATAACGTAAATCATTGTCCGCACCGGCAAAAGCTCGTTCGGCAGCTTCTTCGTTGGCAGAAACGATGCCGACCGGCTGGTAATCCCCGTTTCCTGCAATGATTTCGTTGTAAGCGCCCGCAAAGTAGTAATCATCGTCTGCCTGTTGGGCGACTTCAGGGCTGTTGGGATCACCGGGAAGCTCGTTGACACCGGCTTCCTGCACAAAAGTAGCATTCGCGCCACCGCCGTCACCTTCGGGCCAGGCGTCGTCATCCATACCCACTGCCCATGGGTAAACGGCGGGGGGAATCGCTTCGGTTTCGACGTTCAGCTGGATGTAGTCAACTCCCATCCAATTACCGCCACCGTCGGAATTGTAGCTCGTGCCGCGAAGACTGACGATGTTGTCATATCCAGGACCAACCTCCGCATTGACACTCTCCAAAGTGAACTGAGGGGTCGTATAGTCGACATCGAGCTGCGCATTACGAATGAGAATTTCATCCTGCACTTTGATGCCATTGAAATAAACTTCCACACCAAAACGCGGATCAGGTGCGTCTCCCTGCAGGTTCAATGCATCAAAGGTCACGGACAACAAACTGTCGGGATCCAGATCCGATGGAAGATTAAAGTGATAACGCAAGTCGAGGTCAGCTCCTGCAAAGGCTCGCTCGGCGGCTTCTTCATCCCAGTCGACAAAACCAACGGGAACATAGTCTCCGTTCCCTGGAATGATATCATCGTATTCGCCCTCGAAGTAATAATCGTTATCGGCCCCCTGAGGTTCGGAAAAACTGATGGGATCACCGGGCAGGGCATTCACGGCGCCGTTTTCCTGAACAAAACTGGCTTCATCCGCTCCGTTAATCCCCACCGGCCAGCCGTTATCATCCAAACCGACCGTCCACAAAACTTCTGCCTGCGAATTCGCAGCTTGACCAAAAGCCAAGGCGGCAAGCAACAAAGATAGCTTAATCTTCCTTTGGGAGTGCATCGTAGGATTCCATCTGGTCGTCAAGGATCTGTCAATACCAAAACTCGAGGCCCAACATCCCAAAATCCAGCTATAAACTCGACATGCCTTTTGTTGCGATGCTATGAGGATTCCCGTGAGTTCATCCTGCCAATCCCAAGCTCCGGCCAGCGGAGAACGAAATCCGTTGTTCCCCTACCTTGTCCTGTCAACCTGGGGCTGCGGCCTGGTTTTATTGGGAGTGGAGATAGTTTGGTTGAGGTTCCTGCTGCTCGTGCTGATTTCGACCACTCTCTCAATGAGCAGCGGCAGGTCCTGGGCCCTGCGTTTCGTCACCCTGCTGGCCCTGGCCCTTCCTATCGCCAAACACATCATGCAATCTCCTTCGGCGGAAAACCCCAAATCCCCTGCCAATCCCGTTGTCACCCAAGAAGAGCCTTCACCGGAAATGATCGCGGCGGACACACAAGTCGTACGACAACTGGTTGATTCCGAGGAAACAATCCTTCTCCTCAATCAGAAGCTCACACCTCTATCCAATCATGTGCTGGAGCTGAGTCTGCCAGGGCCCGACGCAGAGGCCTCTTCCCTTTTTGCATCCACCCTTCATCTGACCGATGCCATTGATCTGCAACAAGCAACACCTCAACAACAAGGTCAATTTATTGAACCATCCCCGTGGCCATTGGGTTCTGCATCTGTCCAGGATCAGGAGAAATCCATTTGGCAGCCATTATTCGACCGGGTGTCATTTTTTGAACACGCCCGTTTGGTTATTCTGGAAGGAACACATCCCGACGGTGACCGCTGGCGCTTTGAATCCAAAGCAAGTTTCAATGCCCTTGCCCGCATGAAATCCGAAGACTGGCGGTCCTTCGACGGAAACATTGATCTGATCTGGGAACGCCCCAAAACACCCGAAGGCAGGGCGGGTGAATGGCAGATCACTCAGTGGCATACCCGGGAAATGCAATGGCGATCGGCTTCCAAACCATTCTTTACCGAAACCCTCAAGTCGGCCATTCGAGATCCGCAAACAAGCTCTAAACTGAGACGATCCCAACACTTCGCTGCCACGTTGAAACATTACGTGGACGGCATGCAGCAACTTCCACACCCTTACTTTGCCCCCATCTCCGTAAACCAAAAAGAAGGACTCGCCATTGTGGACATCAATGGGGATGGCTGGGACGATATCTATATAACGGTTCGCATTGGTAAAAACCTGCTGTTGGTCAACCAGGGGGACGGCACTTTTGTCGAACAATCCGAGACTTACCAACTCGATTTGCCGGGGCATACCACCTGTGCCTTGTTTGCCGATTTCGATAACGATGGCGATCAGGATGTGATGCTCGGACGCAGTTTGCTCAAAAGCAGTTATCTTGAAAACCGGGATGGAGTCTTTCATCAGGTACCCATTCCAAAATTCATGCCCATGGCAGTCATCTCGATGTCGGCTGCAGACTACAACAATGATGGATTACTGGACGTCTATCTGTGCACCTACCGACCGGCAGCACCTTCTTCAGCAAGCCCGGCAGGCGGAGTGGCACAAGGGGATGGTGACAACTTTGACTGGCCGGATGAGTTTTTCGATGCCGAACTGGCCAGGGAATATCGTCAGCGCGTGTCAGAACACCAACAGCGCAAAGGCGGCACGGTATTGGATCAATTGGGCCCCCCCAACGTGCTGCTCATCAACCGTGGCAACGGGCAATTCGAACCCGCTCCGGAAAACGAAACGATCGGTGTCTGGCGCAATTCCCTCCAGGCCACATGGGGTGATTACAATCTGGATGGACGACCCGACCTCTACATCGCCAACGACTGGGGCCTGGATTCTTTGTTTCGAAACGATGGTCCGGGCGGATTCACGGATGTTTCCCAACAAGTCGGCATCACCTCCTATGGCTACGCGATGGGAGCCACCTGGGGTGATTATGACAATGATGGTTGGGAAGATCTTTATGTTTCCAACATGTATAGCGAGGCGGGTCGACGCATGACCCGGAACATTCCAGGGCTGGACCCCATGTTTGTGGAATCAGCCGCCGGCAACTGGCTCTATCACCGAACCGGCGCGGAAACATTCCAGCAGGTCGCAGGCATGCATGCCCCTGCCATGACGGTGTTGAAAGCAGGATGGTCCTGGGGCGGGTGCTTCGTGGATTTCGACAACGACACGTTTCTGGATCTTTACGTGTTAAGTGGTTATTTCACCGCACCGAAGCAACTTGATTCGGGCATCGAAATGGAGAGCAATCTCTGGCGCACCATGGTCCGAACCGATCCCAAGCTGGAACGTTCCAGTTTCAGGTTGTCCCCCGAATGGAAACGCACCTCCGCCCCCGACAACCAGGGTCCCATGATCGACGCACGACTGGCTGGAGTGGAACGACAAGGCAATCGCGTTGAAGTCCATTCACTCAACGGGAAAGAACGCAACCACTACTTCGCCAATCGCAATGGTCAATCTTTCAGTGATGTTTCGGCACTTTCAGGACTGGATAGTATCGCCGACAGTCGCGGATTCGCCATCCTGGATTTCGATCGCGACGGTTGGCAGGACCTCGCCCTGGTGAACGCCAACGAACCCATGTTCAACCTTTACCGAAATGACATGGTCGGGTCCGGGTATCAAGGTGGCGTCGTAGCGATCAAATTTGTCGGCGGTAACAAAAGCGGCGAACCGAATGCATCCTTTGCTAGTCGCGACGGTTATGGCGCTCGAATCACCGTTGATCTGGGCGCAAGCAAGATCATTCGCGAACATCGTTGCGGGGATGGATGGTCCACTCAAAATTCCTCCACCATGCTGGTGGGAGTGGGAGCTCATAAAGTCATTCCTGAATTGACCGTGAAATGGCCATCCGGAAAAACGTCCACCACTGAAGACATTCCAGAAGGAACACTGCTGACGGTTTACGAAAACCCGGCTGATGCGCCTCAAAACAATTCGTTTGAACGGGCAATCTATCGAACACCAGACACCGGGCAAGAATTGGCACAGAAGGAACGTTCCGTGTTCCCGGTGTTCAGCGCCGATTCCCAGGCTCGACCGGGATTCAAACTCAGGGTGTATACCACGTTCTCGACCGCAAACATCCCCTACACGAAAGATCTGGCACGGCTCCAACATTTGCGGGACACCCTCCTTCCCGATGGGGTGGAGTTCGTTGCAGTGACAGTGGACCCACGGGACACCGACGCTATGTTGGGAGATTATGCCACCACCCATCAACCCGCCACCCGACTTGTTATTGTTCCCCCGGATCAACGCTCAACGGTGTTGGGATTGTTTGCCAAGGTGTTTGGCAGGCGTCCACCCATGCCCTCCTCGGTGGTAACCGACGGAGAAGGCCACATCCTTGGCATCCAGACCGGCTTGCCGGGGATCTCGACTTTGCGCAAGATTCTGGTCGATTCGAATTGAGGTTCCATCACCTGATGATTCCCAGAAGGTAGATCGTGCCTGCCTGTCCCGCGACTGCGTGGATCCCCGATGCGCACCTTGTGGCGTCCGAATTGGTTTCAACTTCCGTTTCGGGAAGCCAACAGGTAATCAATGACCTACCAGATTTCCAATCGCTGCAATGGGGTTTTGCAGCTCCATTGCGTCAGGGCTTTCCTTCGAATGGCAAGTCTAAACAGGTAGCCCACAAGGACGGACCGGGACGGTCCGATCTACCCTGGTCGCCCAAGGTAGCGCGTGCCTGCCTGTCCCGCGACTGCGTGGATCCCCGATGCGCACCTTGTGGTTTTCAAATGCAGAAAAAAGTTCGTTTGGGAAGCCAGTAAACATTCAATCCCCTGTTTTCCCTGTGCATCCGACATCGCAGGATGTCGAATGGTATCGGGCTTCCCAGATGCAAGGTTTGGTTGAGGATGGATGCCACAAGGCACGCGCCGGGACGGCACGATCTACCTTCTGGCTATGGTTGAGTGATGCGCAACTGCATGAACAAACGCGGCTGATCCCGAAGCGGCGACTTGACGTTCCAAATCTGCAGAGCTCTTCCGTCTTCCAATGCTTGGATGGACACTGCTTCCAACTGATCGACCCCGCTCTCCCAGGACTGCAGATCGCTCGAAAAGAAAGGATTCACCATCAAGCCCTGGTTGGCGGGATTAAACGGAATAATCAGCAACAAACGATCCTCAGCGCCACCCACGCCGAATTCCCATCGAAAGGTCGGTCGCAATTCCGATCGCCCCGCATCATTACCCAAAGCAAAATCCACCAAGTCATACTCGCCATTGCCATCGACATCCGCAAGAGGATCTCCATGGTAACCGGTACCACCCGATGTACCAGGATGTCCACCCAAAGAAGAACTCACACGCCAGCTAGCGGCATCCGAAAGATCAGGATGCGAAGAGGGATCCATCAACACGAGACTGTATCCTTGCCCGTCTGCCTGCGCCGGCCAGGGGTCTTTATCGTTGTAAACAAAACTCAAAATGGTTCCGTTCTGCGCGTCTTCCAACTTGATCCGATCCCCACCGTTCCCAAGCGCGGTTCCGTTTTCAAAGACACCGGCAACCGGGAGTTGACTTCCATAGACAGTTTGAAAGGCCGATGCATCCCTGACAACCAGCACCCTTTCACCAGGAGCCAATGTGGTCACCGCACTCGTGGTGAAATCGAATTCAATTCCCTGGGTAAATCGAATCCCCGTCAAATCGATGCTGATTGACGGACTGGTGTTTAATAATTCAACAAACTCGGCCAGGCCTTCCTCTGCGGGATGATACATGATTTCACTGACCACCAGGAAACTCTGCGCATCAGAAGCCTCACTTTCGTACCTTGTCTCGTTGTTGAAAGCGCCTCTGGCATCCACCAGGGTGACAGTTTCCCCAAAGTTGGACAAATGTCCCCGATACCCGCCCTGAACGAACAAACCTTCTCCCCCCTTGGGAGAGGCGCTTCGAGCCCGAAACGTTGCCGAGTCCGGACAGACATACAAAGCTCGGCCAGGGGCAATCACCGTCCCAGGCGCAAACGAATGTTGAACGGCTCCCTGCAATTCCCAATCTGAAATATCAACCGCGATGTTATTTCGATTGATCAGTTGGATATATTCCTCGTCCTGATTGCCCGACGCCGGATTAGGTTCAATGGCGCCAAATTGAATGGTTGGTTCGGCAAAAGTTGGAACGTGAGTGACCGCCGCATGGAGCTCGGGAAGCATGAGAAAATCACGATCGTTCAAAACCTCGTTCATTCCATGTATCGCCAGAATATTCGTCCCTTCCCTGAGCAATGATTTTTTGTCGGTCACATCGAATACGCTGAAACGACGAGGGTGAGCTGAATGAGCCAATCGCGAGGCGGAATTCCAATTGATAGATTCCTCGACATTGGATGAAACGAGCAGCTCACCATTCAGGTAGGCGACAAATCCGTCATCGTATTTCATCCGCAACTCCAGCTGATTAACCTCGGGAACAGACTCCATTTCAAAAGGAATACGAATATACACACTGGTGTTGTTTCGCATTTCATTTTGAATGTTCAACTTGATCATGGAATCATAAGTCGTTCCCGTATCATAACCGATCCCGGTAGAACCTCTGCTCCAACGACTCGTATCAAACGGTTCCAAAGCGGGATCACCCGTCCAACTCGTTCCCAATGCCCCACTGGATGGCACCAAAACACTCGCCTCGGCGCCCTCCTCAACCAAAGGAACAAATTGAGTCGGAGAATCATCGCCTGTTTGTGGCGCGGGGATTTCCCCACCGTTTCCGATGGTTTGGCGATTGTAAATATGGTCGCGTCGCGCAGGCAGATATTCATTCCTGAAACGTTCGATCGCTTCCTCCATGGATTCGACATCAGAGTGATTGCGTGTATAAGGCACCTGGGTTCCCCGTTGAAGCCAGGATCCCCACTTCTCAAAATCCAGCTGGGCATCGGATGGAACAATCGAAGGTGGATCGATCAAGGCCATTTGTTCATTGAGACGGCGTTCGTAAAACAGCTCGACATCGGGTGTTCCCGGCGCGGGTGGAGCCTGAAGAAACCGATCTGAAAGCACCCGAATGCGACGCATGATCATGGAACGCATATCCGCGTTGGCAAACATATGGGAGACCAGCCGAACCGCCGTTCCGGTCCTCACAAACCCATCCGTGTAAAGCCGGTTATCAAAGTAAGTGTTGGCGCTGTTCCACACCCTTCCATGCGACAAATCAAGATCCCATGGTAAGATGGCCCATTCATCGCTACGACCTGTGTCCCGGTAGATATACCAGTTCTTGCGATGCATATCGATGTTGCGAATCACCGAATTGGCGGCGAGAAAATTCACACAGGCAGGAATGTCGATGTTGTCGTAAAGATAATCCGACAAAGCCGAACCCCGCAACGCCATCCCATCAATCAAATCCTGCAGGTCATCATTGTTTTCAAACTGACGTGTTTTCTTTTCCACACCCTTGCGCGCATGATCACCGCCACTTCGGTTGAGGGTGTTGTCATACATTTTGTATAACGCCCCATCGGGATTCAGCCCCGCCCGTTCCAAATAAATCTCATCCGCATCCTCGACAAAATCAGCGGTGCTGAAAAACTCGCCATTCTGTTGAACACGCAATGTAAAAGCAAAATGAGCGGCAACACCGGACTCGCGCATGATTTCATACCCCAGCACATGTCGCACCTTCGATTTGTCCGCCCAATTGGTCAGCAGATCAATGTCCGCCACGCGCGGTGCATCCTCACTCCAGCGAAAACGTTGGGTACGGTTGAAATCAATATTGTAACTCTTTTTAGGAAAACCCGCCGAGGATTGTCCGTGGCGCGAAAAATGAACGTTATCATAGAACTCACCGTTATAATAAACCGAACCACGCGAACCACTGGTCGTGCCTGCGCCCGAT
>Ga0255757_10000161_pt1 | contig 64951 bp, 49 predicted proteins | sample 071ome_27_FD_179957 | JGI IMG/M metagenome (GOLD analysis project Ga0255757, IMG submission 179957) | Coastal salt marsh microbial communities from the Groves Creek Marsh, Skidaway Island, Georgia - 071409AT metaG (version 2) | ecosystem: Environmental > Aquatic > Marine > Intertidal zone >...
ATAATGGCTGCCTTTAATTTGGTTCCCATAAGTGAGGGTTTTAAGCTTGATCTAAGATAGTTGATTATTCCGAGCCTTTTGTTTTTTTAATCTAGGAGGCTTGTTTCGACTTGCGGTATTGACTCATGGTTAGCCCGGTATTTTTTTTGAACAGACGTGCCATATATGCGGGATCCTCATAGCCCATTCTGTAAGCAATCTCTTTGTTGGACAAGGCCGTATAACTGAGTTGCCTTTTAATCTCTGACATGATTTTGTCTATGATTATGGACTTCGCTGTCTTACCGCTGTATTTTAAACAAATATCGCTCAGTCGGCGAGCCGATACACCCAGTCTACGGGCATAGAAACTGAGTTGATGTTCTTTATTGAAATGGCTGTTGCTTAGTATATGGAACCTGTTATATATCTGTTTATCTCTATCCTTAAGTTTAGCGTTTTCTGTGTCCAGGTTTGACAGCAGGTGACTGGTTATCTTATTGAGCAGGGCTAATAATAGATTTTGAAGAGTTAGTGTTCTCGATGCTGATTCGTTTGAATATTCCTCCAGTAAAACATCGAGCAGCATTTCAAAGCTCTTGGCTTCTTTATTGCCAAGCTGTAATTCATTTTTTAAAAGTAGTGTATTGACATAGTCTCGAAAGATACTTGCATTTTCATTGCTGGCTGGTACAAAGTCCTCATTGAATCGTATCAAAACTCCATCCAGCTCTTCTCCATAGTTGAATCCGTGTACCTGGTTGATCCCGATTAGATAGAAACACCGGGGTCTCAGCTGGATTGTCTTATCGTCAATGAAGTGACTGCCTTGTCCGGACTTAATGTAAATGATTTCCTGGAACAGATGCCTGTGTGCTTTATCATCCAGTGTTCTCCTGTTTATTTCCTTGAGTACTGGCCTTATGAGTATTGAGTGATTGGCCTTAGGCAGGCTTTGATCCGGTATGAATTGTGTCCGGTCCACAGTGTCATTCTTTGATGGTGTGGCCGATAGTCCTGTAACCTTTGTAGAATATCAAAGGTTCGCTATTCTCATTGCGTTTACAGTCGATTATATCCAGAAGTATAAGCTGGTGGTCTCCAGTGTCTATAGCCTCCCGGACAGTGGTTTTGTACCAGGCCATAGCGCCCGGAAACCTGATGAATTCAGCCTCTCTTTCGAATGCAGATTTGTTAATTTCTACAGGAAGGCCCGCAAAATAATCGCTCAAGTTTTTCTGGTCTGCAGATAATATATTAAGGCTCAATTTTTTGCCCGGCTCACAATGCTTGAGTAATCGACTTTCCTTTCCAGCAGAAAACAATAAGATAGGGGGGTCTAATGAAACGGAAAGAAAGGAGTTGACTGTCATGCCTATCAGCTCTTCAGCTTCATCCATGACCGATGCCACAGCTATGCCAGTCGCAAAGGCACCTGCCACTTTCCTGAGTTTATCTTCATCAATCTTTTTAAGCATCGAATCCATCATTTGCCTATACAAGCTCTTATAGGATCTAAGGTTTTAATAATTGTAAATATAATATCTGATTTAGGAATTGCATTATAGGATATATGTTTTACCGGGAACCTAGTCGCCTGCCTATTTTAGTCTGGATTCTTATTCAAAGCTTACTTTCAGGCATAATTGATACATTTACATCAAATAGAAAATATGGACAAACCACTGGTATCTCCTTTGGATAGAAACGCAAATAAAGAAGCTCAGGAAATGGCTGCATTCTATGAAGAAACACTTGGTTTTACACCCAACAGTCTTTTTACTATGATGCACCGCCCGAGGATTGCGAGAGCTTTCCTTGAAATGAATATGTCGGTCATGGAAAATAAAGGACGTGTCACATCAGCCTTGAAGCGCCAGATTGCTTATTTGTCAAGCATGACAACAGGGTGCAGATACTGTGAAGCCCATGCTATGCGTGCGGCAGTACGCTATGGTTCTGAAGAAGACAAGCTTCAAAATATTTGGGATTATAAAACATACGCGGCTTTTTCTGATGCGGAAAGGGCAGCATTTGATTTTGCCATTGCTGCGTCTTCGGTTCCAAATGCCGTAGATCAACAGATAGCGGATAATCTCAGGAATTATTGGGATGAAGGAGAAATCGTTGAAATCACAGGTGTTGTAGCTTTGTTTGGCTATTTGAACAGATGGAATGACAGTATGGGTACTCAACTTGAACAACCCGCAGTAGATGATGGAGAAAACTTACTGGCAGGACATGGTTGGGTTGTAGGAAAACACAAGTATTAATTCCTTTTTTTTTATCTGGTATGACAGGTTTAGTTTCTGAAATAAAGGAAATAGTAGGGGAAAGCAGATTACTGCTTGAAGAGGACTTGAAAGAGCGCTATGATCATATCTGGCATATGGATCAAGGTCTTGATGCCTTGGCCGTTGTCTTACCTAAAAGCACTCAAGAACTTTCAGAAATCATGAAAATATGTCATCGTCATGATCAAGCTGTTGTAGTTCATGGGGGTCTTACAAATCTTGTAGGTGGAACAGAAACTCAGGCAGATGAGCTGGTTATCTCGCTAGAGAAGATGAATGCCATCGAAGAATTTGACGAAGGTAGCAGGACTTTGACGGTTCAAGCTGGTGCTATTCTCGAACATGTGCAAAATGCAGCTAAGGAACGAGATCTATTGTTTCCTTTGAATTTTGGTGCAAAAGGTTCAGCGCAGTTGGGAGGTATAATATCTTCCAATGCTGGAGGATTGCGCGTATTCCGATTCGGGATGACGCGGAATCTGGTTCTGGGACTTGAGGTTGTAATGGCTGACGGTACAGTAATATCTTCTCTTAAAAAAATTATTAAGGATAATTCAGCATATGACCTAAAGCATTTATTTATTGGGTCTGAAGGTACATTGGGTATCGTCACTCGAGCTGTTTTGAAATTGGTAGAGCGCCCCCGTAGCAGATGCTCTGCGTATTTGGGCATAAAAGACTATGATTCGGTTGTGAAGATGCTCAAGTTTCTTGACAAGGGGAGTGCGGGAAAGCTGAGTGGTTATGAGTGTATATGGCCTGAGGCATATAAAGTAATGGCATTGAAAGATGACCGGAAAAATCCTCCTATTGCCTTTGATTACAACTACTATGTTCTTTGTGAATTGTTGGGTGGTGATCAAGCCCAGGATTTTGAACTATTGCAAAAGCTATTGGAGCAAGCCCTGGAAGATGGTATAATTGAAGATGCAGCCCTTGCTCACACAGATGCTGACCTGCAATGGTTCTGGCAAATACGTGAAGATGTGCACGTTCTTGTTAAAAAAATGCAGTACGACCAGCATTTTGATATCTCTCTTCCTACACCACTTATAGGCGCGTATGTTGATGATGTATATGAAGAGCTTTGTGCGCATAATGATATTGATTGGGTTTTTCCTTTCGGTCATGTGGCGGATGGCAATGTGCATTTCATAGTAGGCAAGAAGGACGATTCCGATGCGCTGCGCCTATGGATAAATGATGTTGTCTATAATCCATTGCAGAGCCTTAAAGGGTCGGTGTCAGCAGAACATGGTATCGGCAATCACAAGAAAAAATATCTGCCTCTCAGCAGGTCATCTGAGGAAATCGAGCTTATGAAGACCCTCAAACGTACACTCGATCCCAAAAATATATTGAACAGGGGGAAGGTTTTGGACCCTTAATCATTTATTATTTGGAGTAAAATATAACCGTAACTGCTTAATAGTAAAAGACTGTCAAGTACAATGTACAAAGTACTTAGTACGATTTATTTCACAGTTTATAAATAATTACTTAATTAGTGGTCAAAACAATTTCCTTCTTTTTTGCTACGAATTCACGAATTTACACTCATCATTCTTCATTCTTCATTGTACCTTGTACCTTGTACTTTGTACAAAAGACAAAGCTGGATAACATCAATTCTTTTCATAATTATCCAACTTCTTGATATACCCTTTTCCTAAAACTGATCCATCCAACTGAATTCACCACCCGAGAAGATGGTAAATAGAATAGATACTATAATTGGCGGGAAAGCTGAGATTAGCATCCAGATGAAGAAAGATCTAGGCACCTTGGATTTTTCGATGAGTTCAACGATGAAGGCGAAGACGAGAAGACCGATTATAATAGCGGTCATAACCAGGGATATAATGAGTCCCACATAATCATCATACAGCCACAGTAAAATGTATAATATGAGCTGTATTAAAAAACCATTTATGAATTTCATCTAAACACCTATCCAAATACAAAAAGGAGTAAGTAACCTAATATTCCTCCTAATAAAATTATGTATAAAGAATTCATCTTGTTTGTTCCAAGGTAAAGCGCACATGTCAACACAGCAATACTCAATGTCTGCCAATCCACAATTATACTTTGGCCCATACTAATTGTTACGGCAACCATTACAGCTACTGCAGCCACATTCACCGATTCCAGGAAAACCTTAAGCACAGCTGACTTTTTCATTTTGTCAAGAAATCTGTGAAGTATGATAACATAGAAAAAGGATGGAGCAAATATTCCTAAGGTGGCTAACAATGCTCCTTGTATACCTCCGAGTTTATATCCAATAAAAGTTGCTGTTGATAGAATTGGGCCAGGTGTTACTTGGCCTATTGCAATTGCTTCGATGAGGTCTGAATGTGTTAACCATCCAAGATTATCTATGAGTTCTCCTTCCAAATAGGCAAACAATACGTAACCACTGCCAAATAATACCAATCCTACTTTTAAAAAAACCAGGAAGAGTTTGGTTTGACTGAAGGATACTGTGGCTATTGCCATTAGTGGAATACCAAGGAAACTATTCAAGGAACTCGACTTTTTCGAGAAATGAACAGCGATAGCAAATAATCCCGCAAAGAGAATGCACAATATTTCGTTAAGCCCTAATAGACTAGCGGCCAATACAACCAGGCCGATACCAAGCAGATAATAGGATTTTACTGCTTTCTTGCCTAGTTTATAGACGGCTGCTAAAATGAGTGAAATGACGGAAGCTTTTATTCCTGTAATGATTGGCACAAGCCAGGACAATTCTTTGTACTGCTCATAGAAAATAGCTATAAGCAGTGTCAAGCTGGCTGCAGGTAGAATAAAACTGATGCCTGCTACGAAAACGCCGGCAACTCCAGAGCGGTGATACCCACAATGCATGGTCATTTCAGTAGAATTAGGACCCGGGATCAAATTAGTTACACCCATGTAGTCAAGAAAATTCTGTGAACTCAACCACTTTTTCTTTTCTACCAAATCCTGCTGCATCATTGCTATATGGGCAGCAGGCCCTCCGAAAGCAATAAATCCTAATCTGAAAAAATACCTGAATACTTCATTAAGCTTCATTTCTTAATCTGGTATTATGAATTATTAAATTTCACCATTAACTGCTTCGGCAACGTTGATTATATGATCTCCTATCTTCTCAAAAGACGAAAAAATATTATTATATACCATCGCTGAGTTAACGTTGTAATCAGGCGTTCCTAATTTGTTTAAATTGTCTTTTCTAAGTTTGTCTCTAAATTTATTAATATCAATTTCATTCTCTCTAGCCTGCTCGATGTTTACATTATCATAACTAGGAGTTTGAAGAATTTTGATCATTTCATCAAAAGCTATATCCAACAATCCTATCATTTCATTTAGGTTGTTTCTTTGGTCTTCATTGAAATATATATTGTCTTCATTCTTCTTTTCAATAGTTTTTGAAATTTGATAATAGATATCTCCAATTCTTTCAAGGTCATTAGCAACATTAATGATACTTCTTAACCTCAAACTTGTCTTAGGTGTAATTTCTTCTTTTGCTAATGCTGTGATATATTCAGTTATGTCTTGCTCCATTTTATCTGTGATGTCTTCATATTTCCGAACCTTCTTATACATTTTTGATCTCAGCTTGGACTCAGTGGCATTGATCAGTTTTTTGATATGTTTGGACATCCTAGAAACTATTTCGCCAAAGTGTGCAGTTTCTTTTTGGAGCTCTACAGTTGCAAGTTCAGGAGTCCTTGTTCCTGATTTTATAAATGTTAGCCTTATATCTTCATCATCGTCACCTTTAGATTTAACAGACAAAATTGCTGCTTTTACAAGGAATGGGACAAAGCCAATAAGCAGTAATACATTAGTTAGATTGAACGCAGTATGAAATGCTGACAGTGCAATTGGCATATCAGTCGCTACCGTGAATGGATCAGCAATTCCGAAGGTCGATTGCATGAAATTTGATAGGAACTTTAAATAAAGAGGCATTAAGACGACCATCCATGTTACACCAATAATGTTGAACATAGAATGTATCCGAGCAGATCTCTTTGCGTGCACATTTCCGACGAGTGAGGCCAATTCTGCAGTAATGGTCGTTCCAATATTTTCTCCCAGAATCATAGCTGCAGCTACATCAAATGGAAGCCACCCCTGGGCGCACATAGTCAGGGTAATTGCCATCGCAGCACTCGATGACTGTACTACAACTGTTACCAATGCTCCCACGAATACGAAAAACACTCTTGAGAAAAAGCCCCATTCTGTAAAGTTCTTAAGCCAGTCAAGAACTTCAGGGTTTCCTTTGATATCAGGAACAGCACCTTTTAAATAACTTAAACCCAGAAACAGGATAGCAAAACCAATTAAAAACTCTCCCCAATATTTAAACTTCCCTTTTTTAGAAAACATCATTGGAACCGCAAATGCAAATAATGGGATGGATAGGTGATGTAACTTGATCTTAAAGCCTAGGATAGAGACCAACCAACCAGTAATAGTAGTACCAATATTGGCACCCATCATAACACCTGCAGATTCGACCAAGGATAGAAGACCTGCATTTACAAAACTCACAGTCATTACCGTGGTAGCCGAAGAAGATTGAACCAATGCTGTTGTTAAAAAACCTGTAAATACTCCTAGGTATCTATTTTTGGTCATTGTTCTGAGGATGTTCCTTAATTGCGACCCTGCAGCTCTTTGTATACCATCACTCATCATTTTCATGCCGAAGATGAAGAATGCCAGAGCTCCTAATATTTGTAATAAATCATTGAAACCGAATTCCATAGTTTTGTGTGTTTTGTTGGTCTTTTAAAAATGGACGTCTACCTGAGTTCTCCAGATGAATTTATTTGAGGACATATCTCTATCTCTTAGAGTAAAATCCGTTTGTACCTTTAGTTTATGTCCTACAATATATTTAGAAATTCCAAGTGTGTATTGATTTTCATCAACGTCATCAACAAGTTCATCTACATTTACATTTGTAAATCTAGCTGCAATTTCCCAATCACTGGATAAAAGGTAACCGGCTTGGACATTTAAAGCACTACCGGTATAAAATGTACCTATTTGAGTACCAGATTCATCAAATACTATTGGGTTGTCGTCAGATGTTTTTTTATCTGCATATTCAGCCATCATAGAGAATCCCCTGTACTTAAACATCATGTCAATGAATAAGGTCTTTAAATCCTTGCCATAATAACTGCCGTTTTCATCAACAATAAAGCTTCCCAGGTTCCCTCTTTCTCTAACTGCATTATTATTGATGTCATAAGCAACTGCTAAAGCCAGTTTTGGTGTTTCTTCTCTTTTTAGATCAGAGCCTACATAGGCGCCTTTTGACTTAAAGTCACCAAAGGGGAAGAATTCTGCTTTAAATGTGTAGGCATATCCACCGTAAATGCCTTGGGTTACATTTCTACCTTCACCTTGGCTGAAGGCAATAGTTTCTCTGATTATAAATTGCTTACCTATTGTGTGCTTATTTAATAACTGAAGTCCAACATCCCGGTCAATGTTATATCTCGAATTCAATCTCGACCGGTCAACAAATTGAAGGTTACCTGATGAAACAACGCGTTCACGGTTCCCTGGAAGTTTTCTTTGCCCAAATTGAATGGTAAGATTTTTATAGAATTTATATGCAATCGATGCATCAAGAATAACATTGGCAGCTCTTCTAAATTCAGGTCCGGTACCTCCACCGATATCCCTGTTGGAAAGTCCGAGCTCAAGTTTGTAAGTCAATTTTGAAGAATGGATCCACCCATCGAATTTTAGCCTGGACCTTCGAACTAGGAAGCTCCCTTCATAATCACTGAATTCTCCATCATCTACATCCCATTCGCTTGTATGCAGATTTTGAAAACGGAATCCAAATTTTAGATAAAAACTGGAGTCTTTACCAACAACTTGAAACCCCTTGCCAAACTTTTGTGGTATGAATTGTGCGTGCGCACTTAATGAAAATGCTGATACCAAGATCAGGCAACTAAATAATCTTATCATCAGGACAATTGATTTTGGCGCAAGTTACCAATCCAATGTTAATTGAATATTAATATTAAACAATTTGAATATGGATATGAAGTGCTGTTCCTCATATAAATCATATTTCTAAAAAATGAGGGTCAAAGGCAAATCAATGTTTTGTCCTGATTGATTAACATACTCCTTTGACCCACGTGCCAAATATCATCATGCCTTATTAATCCTATATCACGGGAGTGTTAAGTTAAGGTTACTAAAGTTCAAGCTAAATCAACATATGTTACCACAGTATTAAGTAATCCACGATGAACTTAACATAGCTTTAAAACTGCCTTAATAAGGGAAAAATGTCCTGCCTTTACTTTTGTCTCAAATTAAAAAAAAAGTATGATGCGAATAATATTTAAAATTACCTTTTACAGTTTTATCATAGGCCTTTTGTCATGCAGCAATAGTAATGAGTGTGATAATACTTGCCCGGCTGGACAAGTTCAATTGCTTGATTGTTCGTGCCTGGACACAACACCATGTGCTGGTGTTACCTGTGACGAAGGAGAAGTCCTAACTGCAGATTGCGATTGCTTGGATGGTAATTCAGGTGATTTCCCTGTAGCAGCAAAATCAGGAATCATTTCAAATGAAACATGGTCTAATGACACAGTCTACGTAATGCAAGGAAAAGTTGTTGTAGGTGAAGGAGCAACACTTACAATAGAACCAGGTACTATCATCAAAGCAGAAGATGATCCTGGTACATTAGCTTCAGCTTTAATTGTAGCTCAAGGAGCTCAAATCATTGCTGAGGGAACGGCAACACAGCCAATCATTTTTACTTCTATTAGAGACGGGATACTTCCAGGAGAAATTGTTTCTCCAAATCTGACTGAATTTGACAACAAACTATGGGGTGGTTTAATCATCCTGGGTTATGCACCTATTTCAGCAGGCGATGGTGATGACGTTGCCTTGATCGAGGGTATTCCTCCGGGAGAACCATTCGGCAACTATGGAGGTACAGACCCTAATGATAACTCTGGAGTTATCAAGTACGTATCGGTAAGACACGGCGGTATTTCAATAGGTGCTGACAACGAAATCAACGGTATCACTTTCGGTGGTGTTGGTGCTGGAACAACAGTTGAGAATATAGAAGTCATTGCAAACCTTGATGACGGTATCGAGTGGTTTGGTGGTACAGTTAACTGCACCAACGTACTTGTTGCATATGGAGAAGATGATGGTTTGGATATCGATCAGAATTACGCTGGTACAATCAATAATGCTGTTGTAATAACCTCTGGTGAAACGGCTGGTGATAATGCTTTTGAAATCGATGGACCTGAAGGTTCATTGACGGATGGATTTTTCACAATAATGAATTGTACACTTATTGATAAAGATGGTAATGCTGACACCGCTGCCGATCTTAAATCAAACAGTCAAGGTACAATCATGAACACTTCATGGAGAGGCTTTGGTGATAACATCAAACTGCGTCACTCTTGTGAAGATGATTGCACGACTGCAAAAGGTGACTCTTACCTGAATTATATCGACGGCAAACTGGTGATTGAAAATTCAGAATGGGTAGGCAATGCTGCATTGGCAGACTGGATATCAGTCTATGGTGATGCGGATTGTCCTAACGATGAAAGATGTACCATCACCGATGAAATTCAAAACACAGCGATCGATGTACTTTCAGCTGCTGGAAATGCTATAAATGGAGCCCCAACAACAGGAGCAGATATGTCAGCTTTTGAAGGCTGGTCATGGGCAGCCAATACAAATAATATTTAATGAATAACATTTGAAAATCCACAGTGAATAAGCCCTTATCAAAGTATGGGCTTATTCCTGTTTATAAATCAATACTCTTTTTAAAATGGAAAAATTGCACAAACTAATCCGCTTTGCCTTTGTATGCCTGTTATTAGTTCCAGGTATGCTCATGGCACAAAATGGTACCGTTAGAGGAGATCTTATCGATGATTCGAACGGTGAAGCCATCATTTTTGCAAATGTCGTAGTCGCTGAAACCGGTAATGGTGTTTCTACCGATCTTGATGGTAAGTTCTCAGTTGAATTACCTGCAGGTATTTACACTTTTACTGTGAGTTATATCGGTTACGCTGATCTTGCTGTTTCTGATGTTGAGGTCAATGAAGGTGAAGTGACGATTCTAAATCTTAGGTTATCTGAAGCCAGTGAGGTTCTTGATGAAGTTGTGGTGACAGCTTCAGCCATCAGGACTACCGAGGCTGCTTTGATGACTATACAGAAAAAAGCGCCGGGACTTCTGGACGGTATTTCTACTCAATCCATCAAACGAACTGGTGATAGCGATGTAGGATCTGCGATCAAGCGTGTTACTGGAGTATCTGTAGAAGGAGGAAAACATGTTGTTGTTCGTGGATTGGGAGACCGTTACTCAAAAACGATTCTGAACGGATTGGATGTTCCAGGTCTGGATCCTGACAGGAATTCAGTGCAACTGGATATTTTTCCTACCAATCTTGTTAATAACATTATAGTATATAAGTCATTCACCCCAGACCTTCCAGGCGACTTTACTGGAGGTATGGTTAATATTGAAACAAAGGACTTCCCTGAAGCTGAAACATTCAACATTTCAATGGGCTTGGGGATCAACCCTTCAATGAACCTGAGGGATGATTATATTACCTACCCGGGTGGTGGAACAGATTGGTTGGGCTTTGATGATGGTACACGTATGAACCCATTGGCTCCATCACAAATTATTCCTGAACGAGCCTCGAATCACCCACAATTGACGAGTCTTACTGAATTGTTTAATCCGGTTATGGCTACTACGAGAGAATCAAGCAGCCTAAACTCTAACTTTTCTCTTTCTTATGGAAATCAATTGAACTTTTCTAAATATGATATTGGCTTCACGTTTTCTGCTAATTACAGAAATGAAACAGAATACTTTGAAAATGCTGAGTTTGGCGTATTCTTCAAGGATCAGTTGGATAATTCAGTATTTGAGTTGCCTCAAGACAGATCAGATCAAGGTCAGTTGGGTATTAATAATGTATTATGGTCTTCACTGGCCGGTGTAGCAATAAAAACGCAGAGGCACAAAATCAGCTTGAGTGCTATGAGAAGCCAGAATGGTGAATCCAGAGCAGCATTCATCAACAGCCTTAGAAAAGAGTTTGGCCAGGCAATCATTGAAAAGCACAACCTTGAATATACAGAGAGAAGTGTAACGAACTTTTTATTTAAAGGTGAGCACAGCGGTCAGACTGGCAACTTCGAAGTGAACTGGCAGATGTCACCTACTATTTCTCAAATGGATGAGCCAGATATTCGTTTGACTGCTTTTGAAATCAATCCCGATACACGAGCGTATGAATTGAATCCCTCTACGGCTGGACTTCCTACAAGAACATACCGATCATTGAATGAGAACAACTACGCAGGACGCATAGACCTTTCTCAAAAGTTGGTAACAGGGGCTATAAAAAATAAAATCAAGTTTGGTGTAGCCAGTGTTTACAAAGACAGGGATTTTACAATCCTTGATTACAACTTCGTATTATATAGAAGAGGAACTTTCGCATTGACCGGTGATCCAAACGAATTGTTCCTGCAAGAGAACCTTTGGTCTCTTGAGAACAACAGGGGCTTGTTCGTTGATGCTGCTTTTGAACCTTCCAAGTCTTATGAGGCAACACAGACCATTCATGCGGGATACCTTATGAATGAGATGCAGTTTACAAATGGATTCAAGGCCATATATGGACTGAGGGTAGAGAAGGCGGATAACTGGTATACGGGACGTAAGCAGTTCATTAATAATCCTGATACAGACCTTTTTGTAGACAGGAAAGTTCTGGATGAGCTTAACTTCCTTCCAAGTTTAAACCTGGTTATGCCAGTTATCGATAAAGATGGTAAAACGATGAATCTGAGATTGTCGGGTTCAAGCACGGTAGCGAGACCTACGTTTAAGGAAAAGTCTATTGCACAGATCATTGACAGGATTTCCGGAAGAACCTTCCTGGGTAATATTGATTTGAAGCAAACAACTATAATGAACTTTGACCTGAGGTGGGAGTACTTCTTGCCGGAAGGTGAGATGATTTCAGCGAGCACATTCTATAAGTCTTTTGATAAACCTATAGAGATGACCGCTTATGATGCTACAGCACCGAATAGTTTTACACCGAGAAATGTGGGCGATGCTCAATTGATTGGTGTTGAATTCGAATTCAGAAAGAACCTTGACTTCCTGGGTAATGCTTTCAAGCCTTTGAGCTTTAATGCGAATACGACTTTTGTTTATTCAAGTGTAGAAATGACTCAAAATGAATATGAGGGCAGGCTATTGACAGCGCGTCAGGGTGAAGTCATTGAGAATACCCGGCAGATGGTTGGTCAGTCACCATATGTGATCAATGCAGGACTAAACTATGTGGATAATGTAGACGGTATAGAGGCGGCTCTATCTTATAATGTACAAGGCGAGCGCTTATCTATAGTAGGTATAGGTAAGGTGCCGGATGTATTTGAAGTGCCATTTCACAGCTTGAATTTCAGATTGAGCAAGAGATTCCTGGAGGATCAGAAATTGCAGATTTCAATCTCTGCCAATAATATTCTTGATTCAAATAAACGAAAGGTGTATCAGTCATTTATGGCGACAGACCAATTGTTTGAGAACTTCTCTCCTCGAAGATCATTTTCTTTAGGCGTGTCCTACAGATTTATTTAAAATAAAAATCCCGCATTCATATTTGAGTACGGGAAAGATGCAATTTTTCCTTAATTGGAGTATTATGCCTCGTTTCGGCGAGGCTTTTTTATTTTATGTCATTGTTATTACAATGTTACGCTAAAGTTAACAAACTATTGGTTATTAACTCTGTTATATCTATATTTGGATATAGTGTTTCGGCAGGAGCCTTGATAATCAATGAGATATATATATTTAAATACAATTTTATGGACAGTTCTGTTAACATACAGTTTACATAGCATAGCTGCTATAGATAATACCTATAACAGGATCCCATTCGAAAAGAGCTCAGGACTGTTATTGGTAAATGCTGTAATTAATGGACTTGAAGGTAAATTGGTATTTGATACAGGTGCCGATCACATCCTCATTAATAATTCTGAAACAAAGTATGATACAAAGGCTGAGGCTTCTTTTCTTAGCCTTACTGGTGATAAAGCCTCTTCTGAAATAACCTTGGAATCTTTCGTCATGGGCGCGTTCAAAGCAAAGGATCTTACAGCCTATGCTGCCGATTTATCGCTTATTGAAAAACACCTTGGGCTTAAGATTCTTGGAATATTTGGAGCGGGCCTGCTTGATTCTGAATTGATCGAAATAGATATTGAAGAAGGTGTAATTGAGATTTACTCCAGGAAAAATATTGATACAAGATCTTTTAAATCACTCGATAAGTTTACTGTCTGTTTCAAGAATGGTATTCCATTGATAGAACTCAATATGAATGGTGAGTCATTTAAATTCCTTCTAGATACTGGTTCTTCAGTATCAATTGTTGATTCCGCTATCCTTGAAAAACATCCGGGCAATTTCATGCAAACCGATAAGAAATTTGATCTTCTGACGGCAGCCTCAGAATCATCCGATCGTTACTATTATAACTCATATGGAATGTCATTGGCCTCAATGCCTTTTGCAAATCTAAGAATGGCTGTTATGGATTTGAGCTCGGTTAATAATCAACTCGAGATTCCTGTAAGTGGTATTTTGTCACTTGATGACCTGCCTTTCGACTCCATTATTATCGACTACAAGAAAGGCTGGATTTATATCAAACAGTTTGAGACTGTTGCCCAAATGTGATTTAATCACTCAATTTACGTCTCTGTAAACGATCATCATTTTAAGATGGTAAGCCCTAAATTTAATGCTCTTGATGCCTCTTTTTGCTTTCGCATCTCCCATTTCATTTTTATAAATTGAAAGGGAACCATCATGAATACAATCAACATCAGGACTGCTAATTTTTGCTTGCTCATTTTTACACAATTTTTTCATTTCATTATTTAATTGTACGCAAATTAGCTGCTCAATATGAATTAAAAATAGTGCTAATATTAACTAATGTTTATTCTTAAGTTTACAGCATGTTAGGGAAGCATTTCGTTATGTTTTTTTATTCATAAATACTCTAAAAGAAAACCCATTTATACCGCTTGTATGTCATCAAATTCAATCAAAACCTACCTGCCAGGCTCATTTAAAAATGAGGACCATTGGTATCCAAAAGCACTCAATGCAACCATACACCCTATGGTTAATTTCTTCCTTAATCTTGATAAAAACAGGATCATAAACAGGTATTGCCACTTAAACCCCAAAGTGGACAGGGATAAACTGCGCGAGATATTATCCTATAGGTGCAAATACTTTCTTTGGAGTGGTGCTGACCTTTTTAATGCCACTTCTGAAGATGGCAAACGCCAGATGGTTGTTATTGAAAATAACTCATGCCCTTCGGGTCAGAAATCGATGCCTTTACTTGATGATAATAAAGAAGATGGTTCCTACCGGCTTTTGATAGAAAGAACCTTCAAGCCTGTTTTGAAGCCACGGCCAGGGCAGGCAAAGCTTGAAGGAGCGCTTGCTGTCTTTTACGATAAAAACCCTATGGAAACCACGGGTTACGCAGCTGTTATTTCTGATGTATTCGATGAAAAGGTATACCTGGTTCCATATTTTGACGACCAGGATAACCATCATGTCAAAATTGAAAATGGCATTATTCACATTAAGGAAGATAGCGAATGGATAGCTGTGCGTGCTATTTTCAGATATGTCACTCAGAAGCCATGGACGCGATTCCCGATTCAAACGCGTACCAAAATTCTGAATCCTATCATAGCCTGCCTTGCCGGAGGCCGTAACAAAATGGTGGCTGCGAAAGCCTACGACTTCTATAATACAGAGTTAAGTGCCTATGGCCTGAAAATCAGTATGCCTGAAACGATTTGGGATATCAGTAAAGATGAAATACCCTTGTGGGTTGAAAAGCTGGGTGGTCATGCCGTTGTGAAAATACCTTACTCCAATGCAGGGCAAGGTGTCTTCACTATTACCAATAAGTTAGAGCTTGAGGCCTTTATGGAAAAGGAAATAAATTACAAGCGCTTTATCGTACAAAGTCTTATCGGGAATTATAACTGGAGCTCAATCAGCAGCGAAGGCAAATTCTATCATGTCGGCACCATCCCTACCGGTAAAGGGGATACCTACGTGGCAGATATCCGGATGATGGTGTCCTCCACAGAAGTAGGCATCAGGCCATTGTGTATTTATTCAAGAAGGGCAGCTGAACCATTGGCTGATGATCTTGAAGATAGCAGTGACTCCTGGAATATGCTGGGCACCAATCTTTCCATCAAGCTTGGTAGCAATAGTTGGGGGTCTGATACCAACAGGCTGATGCTTATGGACAGACGGGACTTTAACAAGCTGGGGCTGGGTCTGGATGATTTGATTGAAGCTTATATTCAAACCGTGTTGTCCACCATTGCCATTGATAAAATGTGTGTCAACTTGTTTAATTCCAAGGGTAAATTCAGGATGAAACTTTTTAAATCCCTGAATAATGATGATACTCTTCTTGATGAAATCATGATTTAGGCTCATGCGCAAGTATAGATTTGTAGCCCTCACAGACCACTCTGATCACTCAGCAGAAAATTCTATATACGCAATTCTTTCCGAATTGGCCAGGCATCCACGCACACAATCTGTTGAATTGGTGACTAGAGGGCTATCAGTAAATAAGAGTTTCTTTGAAGGAGAAATGGAGGCACCAGTTCTTGCATACCAGGTTTCTGCTGACTTCTCTTTCGACGATTCAGGTACGCAGTATTCCGATTCGCATGCTTTGGACCGGAATGCATGTGATATCATTCTTATGCGTCTCCCGCGACCCATTCCAGATCAATTTCTTGAAAAGCTGTCCAGCACTTTTGGACAAAAACTTATTGTTAATGACCCCAGGGGGATTCTAGAGACAAGCAACAAGTCATTTCTACTCAACTTTCAGGAACTGTGTCCACCCGTCAGGTTATGCAGGAGTATAGAGGATATAAAAGAATTTGCATCACAGTTTGATCTTGTGTTAAAGCCTCTCAAAGAATATGGAGGTAAGGGTATACTCAAAATTAAGCAAGAACGTATTCATGATGGCGAACAATATTATAATACGGATGAATACCTTTCCACACTTGAGAGATACATCAATGAAGAAGGTTTTCTGGCTATGAAATTTCTCAAAAATGTGCACCTGGGAGATAAGAGACTATTGGTAGTTGACGGCGAAATTCTTGCTTCATCCCTGAGGTTGCCTGCAAAGGACTCCTGGTTATGCAATGTTTCACAAGGAGGAAGATCTGTATCTTCTGAACCAGATTCTGATGAAATGGCACTTATTGACAAGATACACCCAGTCATGAAACAGGCAGGTGTGATGATATATGGAGTGGATACTCTTGTTGGTGATGAAGGCCGACGACTGTTGTCAGAGATTAATACAATGAGCATAGGTGGATTCAAACAGGCCCAGGAGCAATCAGGAAAACCCATCATTTCCGCTATGCTGAATAAAATATTTAAATACGCCGATGAAAAATATGAGAACTGAAGTACCGCTGATCAAGGAGTTTGACCCCGCTGCATTACCTAAAGGGAGCATGCAATTCTTCTGGTTGGAGATAGTAACAGACAGTTTTGCAGAGCCTGTATCCATCCCTTTGATGGTTGCTAAAGGTAGATATGATGGGCCAACATTGGGTTTAACAGCGGCCGTACACGGTAATGAACTTAATGGTATTCCAGTTATACAAAGACTGTTCAGTGAAATCGATGTATCTGAATTAAGGGGTACTATTATTGGTGTGCCAGTTGTCAACGTTCCTTCGTTTATGCGTAAAAAAAGGAGGTTTAATGATGGTGTAGATCTAAATCATATCTTTCCTGGCAAAGCAGATGGAAATGTAAGCCAGGTTTATGCGCATCGCTTTTTCAATAAACTCGTGCCTCATTTTGACATTCTGCTTGATTTGCATACAGCCAGTTTTGGCCGTATAAATTCCTATTATATCAGGGCAGACATGGAGCAGGAAGAAACAAGAAAATTGGCCCTGCTGCAGGATGCTGAAATTATTGTTCATAACCCGCCATCAGATGGAACCTTGAGAGGTGCAGCAGATGCCCTGGATATACCAGCTATTACACTTGAAGTGGGTAATTCCAATACATTTCAGAAGAGGCTTATTAGAAGTGGTCTCGAGGGTATTCATAACGTATTGTGTCATCTTGATATGGTTGAGGACGATATCGCAGCCCCGTCAAAAAATACGATAATTTGTAAGTCTTCCTATTGGTTATATACGGATGCCGGTGGTGTTTTGAGTTTACAGGCAGACTTGTTGCAGATCCTTGAACAGGGACAACAAATGGCTTTGCTAAGGGATATTTTTGGAAACAGGATAAAGGATTACCTGGCGCCCGAGAAAGGTATTGTCATAGGTAAGAGTATTAATCCCGTTAATCAGACAGGAGGCCGTATTTTACATCTAGGAATTATCAAATAGCTGACATAAATCGAACAGGATTCTTATATTTATCCTTACCCGAGAGCAATTTTCAATACTATTAAACTAGCAGGTATGGTAAATCAATGTAAAGTCTTATGGCTGATATCGATATTCGTTGCAAGCACTATGAGTCTTGAGGCTCAGATTTATCTGGAGCTTGAAGCCAAGACCGATTTAAATTTTGAAGAAATCATAGAGCAAACAGAAGCTTTTTTTGATGATATAGGAAGAGAGAAGGGCAAAGGTTATAAACCATTTCGCAGATGGCAATATGAGGCTCAAAGGTCTCTTGATGAAAACGGTAACATTAAGACTGTTGCAGATGACATGAAGGCTTACAGACAGTTTAAGGCCAAAACCCCTAGTACCAAATCGGTGTCGGGGAATTATACCGAACTGGGGCCTACTTCAGCTGTCAATACTGTGACATGGTCATCAGCATTGGGTCGGTTTTCAGCTCTCGGCCTTGATCATAACGATCCCACTCATGTGATTACCGGATCGCCAACAGGTGGTATTTGGAGAACTAGAGATGGAGGAGTGTCATGGACCCCGCTTTACGATCACAGTTTGGATATAGATATCTGGGCTTTGGAGATCAGTCATTCGGATCGCAATAACTATTTTGCCGGTACCGGGAGTGAGATCCTTTATTCTACTGATGCTGGCTACACCTGGAATGCAGCAGTCACCGGGCCTACCGGTCAGCAAGTCAATACCATAGTTATGGATCCCAATAATGCTAACCAGCTTTTTGCTACGGATCGGTTTGGTGAACGCATATGGCGATCAACGGATGCAGGAGTCAACTGGAGCGTTGTTCATACACCCGGCGATGACAGTTATGATATTGAATTCAAACCCGCTAATCAATCCGTAATCTATGCTTCAGGAAGAGGGTTTATTGCAAAATCAACAGACAATGGAGCCAGCTGGACCAACCTGACAGGGCCCTGGTTAAGCAATGGTGTTATCATGCTTGCTGTTACGGCTGACGATCCTAATTATGTATATGCACTTCAAGAAAACCAGGGAGGTTACCATGCATGCTTTTTGTCACCAGACTCAGGTCAAACCTGGTTTACCCAATCTGATAATTCCTCAGGTACGAATAATATTCTTACTTATAACCAGGCATCGACAGGTGGGCAGGCGCCAAGAGATATGGACATCTGTATTTCTCCAATTGATAAAAATGAAGTTTATGTTGCCGGTACCGAGTTGTGGCGGTCAATGGATGGTGGTGAGACTTTCACTAAAATTGCAGATTGGCTTGTTAATAGTTCCTATCCTTTTATTCATGCCGACGTTGACCTTTTATATTATACGGATAACGGACTGTATGCAGGGACCGATGGGGGCCTTTTCGTCACAACAGACAATGGGGCTAGCTGGACAGATTGGACGAGCGGTACAGGAGTCCGTCAGTTTTACAGGATTGGAGTTTCAGCAACAGATGTGGATCGGGTTTCGGGTGGCTCACAGGACAATGGTACAGGAGTCCTACGAAATGGGGTATGGTATGATTGGGTTGGTGCCGATGGAATGGAAACATTAATAGATTGGTCCGATGAAGATATAATTTATACAAATATTCAATTTGGTGGTCTTTATAAATCAACTGATGGAGGCAATACATTTGCATCGATAAACCAGACACCAGGGCAAGGAGCATGGGTGTCACCACTTGAGATGGACCCAGTGGATCCATTGGTTTTATATCACGGGGTACAGGAAATATATAAGACCACCGATGGGGGATTGAATTGGTCCCCACTTACGTCTTTGGGTTTCTCATCCAATTGTACCGAAATTGAAGTATCTCCAGATGATAACAGTGTTATTTATGCCTCTTGGGGGTCTGTAATGTATAGGACAAATGATGGAGGTGCGAATTGGACGGAGATAACACCGGGTGGTTATATCAATTACATAGATTCACATCCGGATAACTCGGATAGAGTGATTGTAGCGCAATCCGGAGCCATCAAGGAATCATTTAATGGAGGCCTGGAGTGGACAAGCATTACGGCGAACCTTCCCAATATTACCTACCATTGTGCCTTGTACGCTGATGATGGTAATGATGGTATTTTCCTGGGCGGAAGACCTGGCGTATGGTTTAAGGACAACACAACGAATGGGCAGTGGTCAGATGTAAGTATGAATCTGCCTGTAGTGAGAGTGCGTGAATTAGAAATCAAGCACAATAGTCTTTATGTGGCAACATACGGAAGAGGCCTGTGGAAGGCAGCCTTGGGTGTATTAGCTGGCTATGATTGTCAAGCAGCTATTGAGATTACAGAAGCCGGAACCTATACGGCACCAGGCCCTACACATGGTAATGGTTGTGAAGATTGCAGCGGTACAGTACAACATGCCAACTGGTTCAAGTATACGGCTCCAGCAGATGGTACTGTGGATATATTCTCATGCAATGCGGGAGAGGACACCAATTTATTTGTTTATGACGGGGCGTGCGGCAGTTTAAACCTTCTCGCGAGTTCAGATGATGACTGTTCTATAGTATATAATTCACCCAATATGTGGGCTTCATTTATCGATAACCTGAGTGTCCAGGCGGGGCAAACCATTTTTATTGAATGGGATGATAAGTGGAGTGATGACAGTTTTTTCTGGACTCTTGATTTTTGCGTTGAAGATTATGCCAATGCGAATGCCTTATCAGGTATACTTGACTATTCGGAGCAATATGAGACAGATGGATTGATCGAATCAAGCCAGCAAGTTATTGGGTCAGGCCTTGATGTTAAATATGACTCAAAGGTATCCATCTCCTTACTGCCAGGTTTTGAGATTCCTACAGGTATAATTTTTAAAGCTATTATTGATGGCTGTGGTGGCCCGGAATGATATGAGAACAGTTTTAGAAATAAGCTATCGGTGGAATTTTAAAGTGAATTTTCTAAGCCTTGAATAAAGGGAAAGGATTTCCAGGAAATTTATTTTTCAAGCATATTGTATTAATGCTAATTATAGCATTTATTTGTATCAATTTTCAGGCTATTCATGCTGTCAAAATATAAATGAAAAATACCTACTTTGACTTGATTGATCAAAGTTATTACTTTCCCCAGGAAGGCTTTGATCTGAAAGATGGCTATCTCAGCTTTCACGGTGTTTCACTAAAATATCTCATAGAAAAATACGATACCCCCTTCAAGCTCATGTACTTGCCTCGTATCGGTGAGCAGATAAGGAAAGCAAGAAACCTTTTTAACAGGGCTATCAAGCGCAATAATTATAAGGGGCAGTACAACTATTGCTACTGTACAAAATGTTGCCATTTCTCGCACGTAGTTAAAGCCGCTCTGAAAGAAGGTGTCCACATTGAAACCTCTTCATCTTTTGATATTGATTTGATTTACAAATTGTACTCAGAAGGCAATCTTGATAAAAGTACTATTCTTGTACATAACGGTTACAAGACAGAGGACTACCTGTATAAGATCATACAGCTCAATAAAGATGGTTTCAAGAATTCAATTCTTGTCCTTGATTCCAAGTCTGAAATCAATCGTCTGACTGCCAAGCTGAGTGATCTGGAAAAGCCCATAAAAATAGGCATTCGCATGGCAATTGACGAAGAACCCCAATCGGCCTATTATACTTCTCGATTGGGTATCCGACACAATGATATCATTGATTTTTACAGATCTGAAATAGAAGGCAATGATAAGCTTACACTTAAGATGGTACACTTCTTCATCGATACAGGTATAAAGGATAATATGTACTATTGGGGAGAGTTTCAGAAAGCTTTAAAGCTCTTTGTGGAATTGCAAAGGATTTCACCCAGTATTCGGGCCATCAACCTAGGCGGAGGATTTCCCATCAGAAATAATATGGGCTTTGAATATGATTATGAATACATGATCAATGAGATTGTGAGTAATATCAAATCCGCCTGTGTGGAAGCGGATATCTGCGAGCCGGATATATTTACAGAGTTTGGAAAATATACCGTAGGGGAGAGTGGTGCCATCATTTTCCAGGTATTGGAACAAAAGCAGCAAAACGATACCGAGAGATGGTATATGGTAGATAATTCTCTTATGAACACCATTCCGGATGCCTGGTCTATTTTTGAAAAATTCATACTTCTTCCAGTAAATAAATGGGATAATGAATATTCCCGCGTCAATATAGGAGGAATCAGTTGCGATCATTCGGATTACTATAATTCGGAGGACATGAACCAGCAGATATTTCTTCCGAGGTATTCGGATGATGATTCTGAACCTCTTTATGTAGGATTTTTTCACACGGGAGCCTACCAGGATTCTATCAGTGGATATGGCGGCATAAAACACTGCCTCATCCCTTCACCAAAATTGATAATCATTGACCGGGATGAAACCGGCAATTTCGTCGACACTGTTTACCGCAATGAGCAGAAAGTCGAGGATATGCTTCACATCCTGGGATACGCAATAGATTAATTGATTTAAGCCATGAAAACATTTGCAGGCATATCGCATGAATACTCCGATCGGGACAATTCAAGTGTATTTTTACAGAGCATACCTTATGACGGTACATCTACATGGGGTAAAGGCGCTGATAAGGGCTATCAGGCCTTCATGGATGCTGCTGAAAATATGGAGCTGTATGATATTGAAACAGATTCTGAAGTCTATAGACAAGGTATACATGTGCTTGAACAGCTAAAAGGCTTTGAATCTCCTGAAGCTATGTTCGAGGCAACATACAAGAATACCAGGGCATTGCTTGACGAGGATAAGTTTTTGACTTTTTTTGGTGGTGAGCACTCTATTTCCATAGGAATTATAAAGGCTTTTTATGAGAAATATGACAAGCTGACGGTCTTGCAAATCGATGCGCATGCTGACTTGAGACCAAGTTATGGTGGCACGCTCTATAATCATGCCTGTGCTATGTATGATGCCAGTAAAAATTGCAATCTTATCCAGGTGGGTATTCGGAGTATGGACATCTCAGAGAAGGAACATGTGGATTCATTCAAATGCTACTTTGCTCATGAAATGATACATGGCAAGTCATGGATGCAGGAGTCTATTGACCAAATGACCCAAAACGTTTACATCAGTTTTGATCTGGATGCATTTGACCCATCGATAATGTCTGCGACAGGAACGCCTGAGCCGGGAGGATTGAGCTGGTATACGACCCTGGAATACTTGTATAAAGTGTTTATGGAGCGCCATGTTGTTGGCTTTGATATTGTCGAGTTGGCTCCCATAGAAAATTTGCATGCACCCCAATTTCTGGTAGCAAAACTTTATTATAAAATGCTGAGCTATAAATTTCATGGCTGATTAAATTATTTGCCGGATTTATTTCTTATCAAATAAATACAATGACTCAATCAAAAGGTCCTGTTTCACAATTTATCTTAAAGCACTACAAACATTTTAATGCAGCTTCGCTCGTTGATGCGGCAAAAGCTTATGAAGAGCAAGTGAGAAATGGTCATAAGATGATGATTACATTAGCAGGTGCCATGAGCACTGCAGAGTTGGGTAAATCCCTGGCTGAAATGATACGAAGAGATAAGGTCGATATCATATGTTGTACAGGGGCTAACCTTGAAGAGGATGTTTTTAACCTGGTTGCCCATAATCATTACAAGCGTATCCCCGGCTACAGAGATCTGAGCCCTGAAGAAGAGCAAAAACTGCTGGAACAGCATTACAACAGGGTTACGGATACCTGCATACCGGAAGCCGAGGCAATGAGGCAGATTGAAGAGCACCTGCATGCCGTTTGGAAGAATGCGAGTGATAGAGGGGAGCGTTATTTTCCCTATGAATATTTTTATAAAATCCTGTTGAGTGGTGAGCTGGAAGCTAAATACCAGATCAATCCAGAGGATAGCTGGCTTCTGGCTGCAGCTGAAAAGAATTTGCCGATAATAGTTCCCGGATGGGAGGATTCTACCTGCGGGAATTTCTTTGCTTCTTATTGCATTGAAGGAGAGATAAAGCATTCTGCGATGAAATCTGGCATTGAGTATATGATGTATCTGGCTGATTGGTACCAAAGAAATGCCGGTGATAAAGGCGTTGGTTTTTTTCAAATAGGAGGAGGTATTGCCGGTGATTTCCCAATATGTGTCGTTCCAATGCTGCACCAGGACCTTCAATTGGAAGAAATTCCAATGTGGTCGTATTTCTGTCAGATCAGTGATTCTACTACCAGCTATGGATCTTACTCGGGAGCTGTGCCCAATGAAAAAATCACATGGGGCAAGCTCAATGTAGATACTCCCAAATTTATAATTGAATCAGATGCTACAATAGTAGCGCCTTTGATATTTGCTTATTTATTGGATTGGTAATTTTTAAATAATGAAACATTCAAAGAAATTCAAACTGAAAAAAAACGAGCAAGAAGATAGGATACTTAAAGGAAAATCGAAAAAGAAAAAGAAAGCTTCATTGAAACCAGGAGACACTGGTAGAATCAAGTACAGGAACCAATTTTTTAATGAATTATATGAAGAGGAATGAGCAAGCCAAGAGTAATTAAATACTTTGATAATCTGGATGATGCCACCAAAGCTGAACTGCTTGATCTATATCCCTACGGATTTGACCGGAATCTCATCACCTTTAAAAATCAGAAGGGCGAGCTGATTTCGGCACTGCCTTATGAGAACGAACAGTTCATGTATATGATCAAGATGTCGAAAGCTGAGGCACAGGAAATCTATAGCGACCTTGAGGAAATGGACTTTGACTCAGATGATGTCGATAATGATAATGACAATGATGATCTGGATTTTGATGAGATTCCATCCGATGATGATCCCATCGATGAAGCCTAGAAATTTTGATATAGTACAGTTATAAATGCCAATATTTAATAAAGCTATAATCAGCTATGGCTTGAAATGTCCACCTGTATTTAAATACTTAATTCAGATTTCAGGCTTTATATATGGTCTAAAGCTTGAATACTTTTCTATCTTTGTTTCCCGTAGTGAAAATTGCATAATCTCAATCTGCGCAATCAATGACCAAATATATTTTCGTTACGGGCGGTGTAACTTCTTCCCTTGGAAAAGGTATTATATCGGCCTCTCTTGCTAAGCTGTTACAGGAACGCTCTTATAAGGTGACCATTCAAAAACTGGATCCCTATATCAATGTGGATCCGGGTACTTTGAATCCCTATGAACATGGGGAGTGCTATGTTACCGATGATGGAGCTGAAACAGATTTAGACCTCGGACATTACGAACGCTTTTTAAATACAGCCACCTCACAGGATAATAATATCACAACAGGGCGCATTTATCAGACTGTAATTAACAAAGAAAGGGAAGGGGTTTACCTGGGCAAGACGGTGCAAGTCATTCCTCACATCACAGACGAGATTAAAAGAAGAGTCATGCTTCTCGCAGACAAGGGGGACTTTGACATAGTAATCACTGAAATAGGAGGAACAGTAGGAGATATAGAGTCTTTGCCATACCTGGAAGCCTTAAGGCAAATGCGCAGAGAATTGGGTATTGAAAATTGCCTGAATGTGCACCTAACTCTGATTCCATATCTGAGTGCAGCCAAAGAATTAAAGACTAAACCGACGCAGCACTCAGTAAAGGAACTCCTGCAGGCTGGTATACAGCCCGACATACTGGTTTGCCGTACCGAAAAGCCACTCACAACAGAATTGAAGCAAAAGCTGGCGCTTTTCTGTAACGTCGACCAAAAATCTGTTATCGAAGCTATTGATGCCAGCACCATATATGACGTACCTCTTTTGATGCTTAAAGAAAAACTTGATTTAAGGGTACTTAAAAAGCTCAAACTCAAAACAAGTCAAAAGCCAGAGCTCACAGCATGGAAAGAATTTCTGGGACGCTTAAAAAACCCATCCCATGACATTAAAATAGGCTTGATCGGTAAATACAACGAACTGCCTGATGCATATAAGTCTATATATGAATCTTTCGTTCACTCAGGCGCAGCCAATGAGTGTCATGTAAATGTGGTACCTATACACTCAGAAAGGCTAGAGTCTGATGAGCTGGGACCCTACCTCGACAGCCTGGATGGCATACTGGTCGCCCCGGGATTTGGTGAACGCGGAATCGAAGGTAAAATACGGGCTATACAATATGTGAGGGAAAACAAGATTCCTTTCTTTGGAATCTGTTTGGGTATGCAATGTGCAGTAGTCGAATATGCACGGAATGTAGTTGGTCTCAAAGGGGCAGCATCCACGGAGGTAAATGATAAAACATCCCATCCAGTCATTGATTTGATGGAAGATCAAAAGTCAATCAAAACAATGGGTGGCACAATGAGGCTCGGTTCTTATAAGTGCAGGATCGAAAAATCATCTATGGCTCATAAAGCCTATGGAAGACAGGAGATTCAGGAGAGACACCGACATCGATTCGAGTTTAATAATAAATACCTTAAGAAATTTACAGATGCCGGAATGATAACGTCAGGCATAAATCCGGATACAGGATTGGTTGAGATAGTCGAACTCAAAGATCATCCCTTCTTTGTTGGCGTTCAATTCCACCCGGAACTCAAAAGTACAGTCGAAAGGCCTCACCCGCTATTTGTTGCTTTTGTAAAAGCTATGCTTAAGAACAAGTTCAATGAGAAAGCTTAAGCTGGATGAACTGAACAGGCTGAGCCTTAAAGAATTTAAGACTGCAGATCGTATACCTGTCGTTGTCGTATTGGATAATATAAGATCTGCACTTAATGTTGGATCTATCTTCAGGACTTGTGATGCTTTTGCAGTCGAAAAGCTTTACCTCTGTGGTATAACCGCCAGACCTCCTCACAAGGAAATCAACAAGACAGCGATTGGAGCTACCGACTCGGTGGATTGGGAATATGCTGAAGATATCCTTGCACTTGCAAGAATACTAAAGTCTTCTTCGTATACCCTGATAGGTGTTGAACAAACAAATGAATCTGTCATGTTGCAGGATTATTTTCCCGAGTCAAAAGAAGAACGGGTGGCCTTGATACTAGGTAATGAAGTACAGGGGCTTTCAACAGATCTGTTGCCACTTCTGGACCGTGCGCTCGAAGTTCCACAATACGGTACAAAGCATAGCATAAATGTTGCCGTATGTGCGGGTGTTGTTATTTGGGATATACTTAAAAAATACCGTCTTAATTAGTATTTGTAATCGGGTCGGAATATCATCCTAATACCAAAATGCCACTGGTTGATATTGCTTCTGTTGCTGTCATTTTCCGGGTTGGCCAGCGCGTAAGCACTGTATTGTTCCGGCCAGGCAATGCCGAAATTCATACTGTACTGAATGAACGGAGTAAGTGTAATGAGGTTAGTCAGGCCCATATCGAAGCCGCCACCAATGCCAAGACGGAAACTTGTTGCCGTAGCATTCTCAGGTATAAAACTGCTGAGCGGATCCATCTCCGTTGATAAAGTGTGATGACTTATGCCAGGTGAAAACAGCCAGTAAAATCCTTTGGCAACCATGTTGCCATCTTTTGAAAATGTTGGACAATTGCAGTCACCATAAAAGTCAAGAGGGTACAACTGGATGTTTATATTAAAATTATACGATGTACGGGTATGCGCATTGACAAGGAATTCCTCCTGGTTGATTTCTGTTCTCGAACTGGCATAGCTGATTTCAGGAAGGAATTCCAGCCTGTAGTTTTTAAGTCGGAACCAGTAATTAATTCCAAATTCGTAGGACCTGTTGAGCAAGTTCTGACTGGTATCGCTTACTTCCTGGTAGTTATTATTCCATGCTTTATTGGAGTTGTTCTGTATTCTCGCAGATACACCAAACTGGGCATATGAGCTTAAAGGTAAAAGCAGTAAACATATGCAAATAAGATTTTTAAACAGGCTCATGCTCATTTTTTAGCTAATTTATTAACAAATAACGAAGCCTTCTGTTTTTAGGGTGATTTGAAGCGGTAGAATTATGCGTTCAATTCACATATATTTGCTCATTCGATGAATACAAAGACTAAAAATAACAAGGTAAGCGTCATAACACTGGGTTGTTCTAAGAACCTGGTAGACTCTGAAAATATAATTACGCAGTTACAGGCCAATGATTATGAGGTCGAGCATGACAAGCATTCTGAGGACTCGAATATCCTCATAGTCAATACCTGCGGCTTTATTGACAGGGCCAAGCAGGAGTCGGTAGACACCATTCTGCAAGGCATTGAACTAAAGAAGCAAGGGCATATAGAAAAACTTTATGTGACCGGTTGCTTGAGCGAGAGGTACAAGTCCGATTTGGAGCAGGAAATGCCTGAAGTAGATGCCTATTTTGGGACCATGGAGCTGCCGGCACTATTGCACAGGTTTAATGCTGATTACAAGCATGAACTCATTGGTGAGCGCTGGACGGCTACGCCACAGCATTATGCATACCTTAAGATTTCGGAAGGCTGCAACCGGACATGCTCTTTTTGTGCTATCCCCCTGATGCGAGGTAAGCATATATCCCGTAGCATAGAAGACCTGGTTAAGGAAGCCGGAAACCTAGCTCGCAACGGAGTCAAGGAAATCATGCTGATAGCACAGGAGTTGAGCTATTACGGTCTTGATATATATAAGCGAAGAGCATTGCCAGAATTGCTTAAAGCCTTATGCAAGCTTGAGGGTATAGAATGGATCCGACTGCACTACGCTTATCCCAGCAAATTTCCATTGGAGATTATCGAGACGATGGTAGAGGAAGCTAAAATCTGCAATTACCTTGACATGCCCTTGCAGCATGCTGCAGACTCCGTTCTCAAAAATATGCGCAGACAGATCACTAAGGAGGAGCAGACACAATTGCTCAATACCATCAGAGAGATGAATCCAGGTATTGCCATTCGAACAACAATGCTGGTGGGCTTCCCTGGTGAAACAGAAGAAGATTTTGAAGCTTTATGCGATTTTGTGCGTGAGCAGCAATTTGAGCGACTGGGTGTCTTTATGTATTCGCACGAAGAAGATACAAGTGCTCATGAGATGGAAGATGACATCCCTGATGAAGTCAAGGCAGATCGTTCAAATCGACTGATGGAGATACAACAGGAAATTTCATTTGAGAAGAATCTTGCCAAGCTTGGCCATAGTTACAAAGTACTGATCGACAGAAAGGAAGGGGAGTACTTTATTGGAAGAACAGAATATGATTCTCCGGAAGTGGATAATGAAGTATTGATTCCAGCTGAAAGTAATTATACACGCGTTGGGGATTTTGCCATGGTTGAGATCATAAATGCAGAAGCCTATGATCTGTATGGAAAAATTATCTAGGAGTTTTTAAACTTTAAATGTGTTATCTTATTTAAAATGCATCAGAATTCTATGAGCATAACAGAAAACCAACAATCTGTGTTTTCAAAACAGGTACATCCCGTTAAGCAAGTTGTTATTTGTTTGATTGCCCTCATTGCGGTAATGGGTGTTGCCAAGTTGGCCTTTCCAATGGAAACCTTGGCTGATAGGGCGGCATACTGGGAAATTGCATTTGCTATCCTGATGGGGTATGCTTTGTTTAACAGCATCTTTAGTCTGTCATATCATGATAAAACTGTCTATTTCAGAGACAGCATTTTATGCTTTATCGGCTTAGCTGCAGCAGGTGGCTTCCTGGCTTGGTATTTTTCAGGTTTGACTATGGATGAAGCAGGCTCTTTTAGATGGTTATATTTCGTCTTTGGCTTTTCATACCTCGTTTTTATAAGCATAGTGAACCTGATGCGAAAGATCATAGAGATAGCCAAGAAGCAGGATGCTCGTTTACGCGGCGAGCAATAGCTTTAATAAGCATCGCGTTTGTAAGAAATAAAAATAATGACCATGCGTATCAGTATATTTTTCACAGCTTTTATAATCCTGATTTCATGTCAGGAAAACTCCTCTGTTTTATCTGCACAATCGGAAAAAGCAGGCTCTGCCATAGATAAAATTGAAAAGACTGACTCTGAATGGAAAAAGCATCTGACTGAAATAGAATATTACGTACTCAGGGAAGAAGGAACTGAGCGTGCTTTCAGTGGCGATCTCTGGGATCATAAAGGCGATGGTGTGTATACCTGTGCAGCCTGCGCATTGCCTCTATTTGATTCAAAAACAAAGTATAAATCCGGCACAGGATGGCCCAGTTATTATCAACCCATTAACCGAACGAATGTAGGAGAGTCTACGGATTATAAAATCGGCTATCCCAGAACAGAAGTGCATTGTGCGCGATGTGGTGGTCACCTTGGACATGTCTTCAAAGACGGGCCTAAGCCAACGGGATTAAGGTATTGTATAAATTCTGTGAGTCTGGATTTTGTGGATAGACAAGATGTAGCTAAGGATAAATAATCAGATCATCCTTATCATAAATTTATTTTTTTTCCCATTTTCCAGAAAGATGTAGGCATCCTGCAACAGGTTTTCTGATGACAGGCTTAATTCATCGGATGTGACCTTTACTTTATTCAAACTTACAGCATTGCCTTTAATGGCACGTCGATACTCACTGAGTGAGCTGAATATGCCAGTTTCCTCTGTAACCAGGGCGTCCAGTTTAAGGCCTCCTTGAAGTTTTTCTTTATTAATCTCGAATGACGGAATTTCCTTGCTCACCATCTTAAGTGCCTGGGCAGAGATGCCTTTGATAGCTTTTGCATCGAGCTTTCTATTGAATATGATTTCTGAGACATCTTTAACAGCTTCAAAAGCCTCATCGGAATGAATACGTTTTGTTATCTCTTCGGCCATTAATGATTTAAGTTGCCTAGGGTCTTGACTCAAATCGTTGATCATACCCAGAACTTCATTTTTTGATTTCAGGCTGAAGTATTTAAGATACATGGGCACATCTGCATCGTCGGCGTTAATCCAGAATTGGTAGAACTGGTATGGACTGGTCATCTCAGGATCAAGCCAAATGTTTCCTTGTTCGGATTTGCCAAATTTCTTACCGTCAGATTTTGTCAAAAGCTTCGAAGTTACGGCATAAGCCTTTGATCCCTCTAGATTCCTGCGGATGAATTCGACGCCTGAAGTAATATTACCCCATTGATCTGATCCTCCCATCTGAAATGCGCAGTTATCCTGCTGGTAAAGTACCTGGAAATCATACGACTGCAATAGCTGGTAACTGAATTCTGTGAAGGACATACCTGTATCAAGCCTGTTCTTGACGGAATCCTTCGACATCATATAGTTGATCGTCAGTGTCTTTCCAACACTCCTTAGAAAATCCAGGACGTTCATGTCTTTGTAAAAATCATAGTTGTTACGTAAAACGGCCTGGTTGCCACTTGAGCCAAATTCCATGAATTTTTCCATCTGGGACTTCTGGAATCTCAAATTATGATCTATCTCCTCAAGACTTTTGAGCTCTCTTTCTTTGTCCTTTCCCGAAGGATCACCTATGCGGCCAGTAGCACCCCCCATAAGAACAATTGGACGGTGACCTGATCTCTGCCAAAGCGTCAATGCCATAATCTGAACATAGTTGCCTATGGTTAGTGAAGGGGCCGTAGGGTCAAAGCCTATATAAGCCGTACACATGCCCTTTTCGGTTTCTTCTTTAGCTCCGGGTATGAAATCGTGGAGCATATCTCTCCACTCGAATTCTTCGAAAAAGTTCATATTTAGGATTTAGCCTGCAAAATTAAAACAATGCGATATAACTATAGAGTATCCCTTGCCTATAATAGGAAATCTTTTGAAAATGAGTGGGGCAGTAAGGGCGATATGCCATCAAGCTTGATGATGTGATTGCCATCACTGCTTAGATACAGCGGTATTTCTGCCTTTTGACGTTCTTCAAATTCCCGTATGACCTGGCGACAGGCACCGCAAGGCATACAGATTTCTTTAAGCGGCTTAGCCGGATTCTTTGCGGTTATGGCCAAGGCTTTGATCCTGAAACTGTCATTATCAGCTCCGGCATTGTACAAAGCCACTCTCTCTGCGCACATGCATAAGGGGAAAGAGGCATTCTCCTGGTTGCATCCCAAATAGGTCCTGCCATTTTCCAGTAGAAGGGCAGCGCCCACGTAAAACTTTGAGTAGGGCGCATAGGCTCTGTCCATCTGGGATTGAGCAGCTTGTATCAATACGGCGATTTCATCCGGTAAATTTGACAGAGAATCAAATACCTCGCATTTAAAATTGTATTTTTCGTCCATAAGCCTCTTTAATGCTTATAAATATAAGTTTATGTTTTCAGAAGCTCCTAAAAAGAACATCTAAGCTTATGAGTGTCATGATGGCATGTAGCCCAAGTACGGGTAGTTCTCTGCTCAGAAGGATACTCAACAGGCATTCATCCATTTTCTGCGGCTCAGAGACTCATATACTGGCCAAGGAATCCTTATACCTTGATTGGAAAGCGAGTCATAAGAAACTTTTGTCGGGCTTTCCATATGGCTTGAGGGACAAAGCCTGGGTGCACTTCAGAGGTATTATCCTGGATGAAGAGTACAGAATTGATATATCTGAACTTAAAAATGTCTTGGCTCATTCTGATAGCATGCAGCAATTTATTGTCAGCCTGTCTCAAGTTATTCTGCAAAAGGAAAATAAAACCCTCTGGATTGAAAAAACTCCTACCAATGCCTTATGTGCAGAACATTTCTTGAATATGGATTCAGATTCAAAACTGATACATATCACACGTAATCCTTATGACGTCATAAGCTCATTGATGAATAGAGGCTTGAGTACCTTAGAAGCGGTCTGCAGATACTTAATCAATACAAGCCACTTGGCTAAGCTAGATGAACATGATCGTTGCTATTTGATCCGTTATGAAGATCTGGTTGCAAATCCTCAAAATGAGCTCTCTCAGCTTCTCATGTTTATTGGACTAGAATTCGAAGAAAGCATGTTGTCGCAGCACCATGGTGAAAAGGGAGTTGCACATATGAAAGGATGGTCGTATAAAGAAACAGCAAAAATAGAGAAGGGTAGTGTAAACAAATTTGAATTGTTAGATGCAAAGAGTAGAAATCAAATTTGCTCGTTGCTGAAGCATGTAAAGCTAAACGATAAGGATCTGCCATCTTTTCATGATATCTGTAGTACATTCAATTATAAGCTAAGACCCTTTGATAAAAATGAAAAATCATTGCATAGCGCAAAGAGAGTCTTGCTCCGCGATCGCTTGTTGCGCAGTATGAAATTCCGATATTTTAATCACTTTAATTATCCTTTTTATATTGATTGATGGAAAAGCTGCATGTGAAACAATATCTCGAAAATAAGCTGGATATTCCTGCATCCATAAGGGAGAAGGCCTCTATTGTTTCTTATTATATCGATTGTTATGAAGGCGATGAAGCTAAACTGGAAGATGATATAATACGTCTGAATAAGGGTGAACCTATTCAGTATGTCTGCGGGTATTCTTTTTTTTATGGGTACAAATTCCAAGTTGCTCCTGGTGTTCTTATACCGCGTCCAGAAACAGAAGAACTGGTGTATTGGATTGAAACGGAGCATAAGACATCGCGAAATCTCAGAATTCTTGACATCGGATGCGGCTCTGGATGTATGTCTGTCAGTCTGTTGAATAAGCTCTCTGTTAAGCGGGCATATGCGGCTGATATCTCAAAAAGAGCATTGGAATTAACTCAACTCAACGCGCATCGATATGGCAGGGAGCTGGTTTGCATAGAATGGGACGTGCTTCAATCCAGTTTGCTGCCTGAATTCCTGGATCTGGATATAATTGTTTGTAATCCACCATATATTCTGGAATCTGAACGTACAAGAATGGACGATTCTGTATTGGATTATGAGCCAAAAGAAGCCCTATTCGTTGAAGGCGATGATCCGCTAGTCTTCTACAAAAGAGTTCTTGAGTTATTTTCAGGAGATGGCGTAAATCCTTCACTTCAGGTATATTTCGAAACCAGTGATCAATACCACGAATCATATATCAAGCTTTGTGAAACTTTAAAGTGGAAATACGAAGCGAGGAAAGACCTGCAGGGTAATTCGCGCATGATGAAGTGCTGGCGATAATTAGCTGCCTGACTTCTTGATATCCTTGGCTCCCTTCGTTTTCAGGAAATCTATGATCCTGTCCCTTTTGTCTCCCTGAATGATTATTTCTCCATTTTTTTGAGTGCCCCCGACACCGCAATGGGCTTTTAATGCTTTTTCAAGATCTTTCATCATAGTATGGGTCATCTGTAAACCTTTTACTATGGATACAGCTTTTCCTCCGCGACCTTTCTTTTCCAGGTGCACACGAATGCTTGATTGGCCTAAAAAATGCATAACTCCTTTATCCTGGCCTTTTGGCTCTTCCAGCGCCTTTTCAGGATTTCCTAAAGCCCTGAATTCATCCCAGTTTAGCGTTTTGTCTCCCACATTTTTGAATTTGAATCAAAAATAAGGGGATCATCAGTTCTTGATGAATATTTTAAAGGATTTCTGAGCATCCTGATAGCTTATGCGCAGTATGTAAATACCCGTTTGGAAATTTGTTTTACGCAGAACATAGCTGCCGTATGTCTCGGTAGCCAGGACTTGTCTTCCGTCAACAGTGTAGATTTCAAGTTTATAGGATTGCATTGAACTGCTTTCAATTCTAATTTCTGTATTCGTTTCTGAAACATTGAACTCTTCAGAATTTATTTCAATGATACTTGTTGTGCACTCGCAAGAAATATCCAATGCCGTCGCCAGGTAACAATCATCTATACCCGGAACTATCAGGGCCATTTCATTGATGTGATCTTCTTCATGGAATGGTCCGAGGGCAATGGGTAAATCAGCAAATGAATAATGACCATGGTTCATTCCGTTACCCCTTAACTCAAAAATATAGTCCGTGATTTCGAATCCATGAGAGGCGTCAATAACCAGATAGAAATGCCCATCATCGCAGAGGGTCTGGATTGCAGTCAGTTCGTACAGTTCGCATTCTACAGGCTGTTCTAATTCGACGACTGTTTCCAAACAGCAATCAGGATGATCCTCAAGGCACATCTTGATATGCATGCGATCAGGTACACCATCCAGATATCTGAATTCGAAAGGAGGGACAGTATTTAATTCAGTGCTGTAGTATTCTCCATTAACATACATGTCCAGATTTACTGGAGCATCAATGTCAATGTGGAAGTCAAAAATCAGGAGTAGTTCTCCTTCAGCATGGATGACTGTTTCTACCAGCTCAAGATCCGCTATGGGACAGCGTTCATTAGAGTCATCGCAATCAGGTCCCATAAACTCTTCGATGGCACAACAGTGAGGATTGTCATTATCGCATATCTTGATCAATTGATACACAGCATCCCTTAGTGGGAAGTTCTCAATTCGTACCGGTAGATCTGCATAGGCATAATATCCTACGAAGGTGTTTCCTGACCAAAGGTCAAAGAACGCATTGGTGTTTTTTTCATAATCAAAGTCAACTGATAAATTGTAGGTTCCATCGTTATTGCATTCAATGCCATAAACTCTAATGCTATCGATCTGACATGGCTCATTTTCATCACAGCAGACTGCATAATCGAATGTGAAAACATCATAACAATCATTATCAAAATCAATAACCTTCACTTCTGTTAACTGATCGCACATTCTTTCCAATGGTCCTACAGTATAATATGTAAAGCCATATTGAAAGGTGTCTACAATAACTCCATTGACAAGTACAGCGAAACCCAGATCACCAGGGTTTTTATATTCAAATTCAAGATCCAGCATAAAGGTATTGGCATCTGTACATTCATAAGCCTCTGCGAATAATTCAAATATTCCACATTCTCCATCTTGTTCGCATTCAGGACCCATGAATTCAATTGTTTCACAACATTCAGGAACATCATTTATACAAATGGTGATGATGTCATATTCAGCATCTCTGCCAGGAAATCTATCAATAAGCAATGGAAGCGTATCCAGTGCAAAGTAACCGATGAGTTGGTTGTCTGCAGCAAACACTTCAAAGAAATCATTGCCTTGATATTCATATTCAAAATCTATCCAAAGGGTGTAGGAGCCGTCTTCGTGGCATTGACCAGGATCGACAACAAGATCATAGATCTCACATTCCATATTAGCATCGCAACAAGGAGGCTCCTCAAAATAAGCTTCAGCATAACAGTCAGCATCTTCAATATCTCTAACGATAAACTCATAATTGGTTTTGCAATCTGCTAGAATAGGCCCTACGGTATAATAGACTTGACCGTATACGAAAGTATCATAAATGACACCGTTTCCTCTTACAAGAAATCCACTTGATTCTGGATTTTCCACTTTGAATGCCAGGTCAACATATATTGTACCACTGGCTGTTGTACATTCTTGAGCCTCAATGACCAAATCATTGATAGAGCAATCATCATGTTCAGAGCAATCAGGTGCATCATTCCATTCATTTCCCGTATAGCAGAAAATATTATTGTGATCCGTCAGGAAATAATAATACAGCATATTACTGTGCTCAAATTCACCCAGGAGGTAGGGGAAATCCTGAGTAGATACACGTTTTCTGTATTTGAAACTTCCGTTATAGTCGTTTGATTCATGGTAGAAAAAAGTCAGCCATAATGAATCTACCAATAGGTTCTCCTGAAAAGTGGCATAAGCCAGGTAGCTGCTGTCGCTGGTACATTCAAATTCCACAGTTGTAATAATATATCCTGAAGAGGAATCATGAAAACAGTCTACCGCCGCGTCACACTCTTCATTGCGAAAATCAAAGCGTGTAATGCAATCCCGATTGACCAGGTCCTGTACTGTAAATACTATGCTTTGATTATTGGAAGGAATCATGATATTGTATGGATTCATATCGTATTTGAAGCGTTCTACCGGTACACCATTAAACGAAATTTCAAAACCACGTTCGGAGCCTCCTTCTGAATCCACATAAAATTCCAGATTTCTGTAGCCCAAGGAATCACAAGCCTCCAAAGAAACCTCCTTGACTAAGATGAAACAATCTTCCTCACAGCATGCGTTTTCATTAAGTTCAATGAAATTGGAGCAGTTGTCGATTTCATTGTCTATCACAACAAATTCATAATGAGTCTCACAATCTGCTAGCATAGGTCCGAGCTGGTAGTTTTCATTTCCATATTCAAACTGACCATATTCCTGGCCATTACCTACAATCCGGAATCCTTCGTTTCCTGTATTTTCCGCTTCAAAGCTGATTGTGATATAAAAACTGTCAGATTCCACGCATTCAATGCCAGCAATTTCCAGCTCAGAGATCAAGCAATCCTGTCCTTCAAGAGTGAAGCTGAGAAGAGTAAATAGAATGAAGATGGAAGTGGAAAGGGATAACTTTTTCATGGTGGACATAGGTTTTAGTCATTTATATAGATAATATACAGGATAGAGCTAAAACGTTGCCTAAGCATCAATTCATATAAATATCATTAAAAAAATTAATAAATAATCAATAGGCTGATTTTACCCTAACTATATATTTGAGAGAGTATTATGAATTATGTTTTTGTTTAATATGAAAACACATTATGGATAGTCATAATGTGAAGGGTCTTTTGGAATAAATCTTGGTCTTAGTACCGTGACATAAAAGGGCTTGGTATATCAAAGTCCTTCCTGCTTGTATGAGCAAAAACGAATACATAATACTAAGATCAATGTTAGTAACTTATTTTACACACATTTCGAAAGCAGTCATAAAAGCCTTGGCTTTAAGTCTGCTTTTAACAACCAGTCTAGAAGCTCAAATTAGGGTTTCCTATTCCTGCTTCTGCGATGACAGCTTTCCCGATGGGGTAGTTGGATTCCAGATTACAGTATTCGGCAATGCCCCTGGTGAAACTTACACGGTTGATAATGTGATTAATCTCTACGAAAGTATTAATCCCAATATCATAATCAGTGATGGTACTGCCCTTGAAGCCGACGCCATAAATCCAGACCAGTATAAGCTGTCTGGATTTTCCTATGCGGGTATAATTCCATTTGTAAGCATTTTGGATGGCATGGGTGCAGTAGAGGACATCAATATGACAACGTGCATGATTCCTGATGGAGAAATCATCGGCGATACAGACGTCTGCATTGGGATGTCGGCTATGCTTGAATTTGACCTAAGCGCTCAGAATATTACACCGAACAGCACCGTGTGGAATGCTCCTGGTGCTGCCAGTGCTACACCTTCTGGTCCCGAAAACCTCGGGCTTGAACTCGAGTACGATATGCCGGGAACATATCTGGTAACAGTTTCTTCACGGTCATCAACCGGTTGTGAAATTACTGACGACATATTGATCAATGTTATAGATGCTGCTGATGGCATGTTTATTACAGGGCCGGATTATATATGTCTGGCTAACGCGGGGAGTGTTGATTATAGCGTAAACAATCCTGGAATGTATCCACTTGTATGGACGTATACAAGTTCAGGTACAGCAGAATTCAATCCTGCTTTTATGGGGGATCCGATGACAGGGTCAGGTTCTTCGGTTATGATTGATTTCCTTGTCCCAGGTCAATATACACTACAGCTTAGTAATCCCTTTAACGGTTGTGTCATAGACGGTGTTAACTATATGGTAAATGTTGCTGAAAGCATTGATACGGTTCAGATCATTGGGGAGACTTATGTGTGTGAAGAGAATGTTGAAGTATATACTATAGCGAATGCTGCTGATTACAGCGACCTGGATTGGACTATAGAGCCAGGGGCAGGGTCAACGATGACACCTGCAGACGGCATGGCAGATGAAGTTTCTTTGAGCTTTGATATGCCAGGTGTGTATATCCTGACAGTATCAGGTTTAACGCCGGATGGCTGTCCTTTTGAATCCGATCTTGAAATCACGGTACCAGACGAGTTTATTCCTTCATTGGCATGTAATAATTCTGTTAATGTTAGTTTGAATAACAATTGTATTCTTGAATTGCAAGCCGATATGATCCTTGAGGGCACGATCAATGATAATGCTGCCTATGAAATTGTTATAGAGGATTACGGTACAGGTGAAGTGTTATCAGGTAATATGATAACGCAAGACCAGCTGGGTCATGTGTTTAAGGTGACCGTTATTGAAAAATGTGGCGGTAACTCATGCTGGGGTAACCTGTTGGTAGAGGATAAATCAGTAACTCCTTTGGATCCGTTCTGTAGAACCGCTCCTGTCGTGACTACATGCTATGAGTTTGGAGCAGATTCTGAAAACCCTGCAGGCTTCCCTGATTTCCCTATGGGATCAAGTTGGGATTATAATTCAGATAATGATACATGGTTGGTCAGTGGTTTTGATAACTGTTCTGATGCACTTTTATCCTATAACGATGCAGTGCTTTCAAAAGATATATGCGATGATCCACAACAGATATTAAGAACATGGACAGCTGTGGATATAAATAATGGTTTGTTTACAACATGCGAAGTATTGATCCATGTTATACTAACAGATAAAAACTCTATTATATGGCCAAAAGATTTTGATTCTACTCTGGATTCAGATCCTATTGGCGCACCGGACACCGATGGTATATGTCCATCGCTTGATCCTTGTAACGATTCTCCAAATTCATATCTGCTATGCGGAGACTATTGGTATAATGATGCCAATGGTAATCCGTCACCGGAATGTACGGGTGAACCCATCAGTAATGGCTTTTCATGTCCTAATCTACAGGTAATCGGATATACGGATAAGGTTCTTGACATTTGTGGCAAATCCAAAAAGATACTAAGAACATGGACCGTGTGGGATGCCTGTGATCAAACAGATATCATGCATACGCAACTTATTGCGCTTATGGATACACTTGCTCCAGTTTGCGAACCACCAACTGAAACATTGGTGAATTCAGATATACATGAGTGTGGTGCGGATATTTACGTAGAGCCACCTCTAATCAGTGGCGAATGTGATGATTACAGCTATACAATCAGATATAAGATAAAAAATAACAATGGTTACCTGCCTCCTCATTTCACCAATGATAATGTAAGTTGGGATAAAGATGCTGAAAGATGGGTTATCCATGATGTAGACTTTACAACAGACTCTCTATGGGTTGAATACATCGTTCGCGATGTCTGTGGTAACAGGGCAGAACATTGCTACGCTGAATTTGAATTGATTGATGATGAGCAACCTGTGCCTGCTTGTGACCTAAACAATGTGGTTACTTTGAATCAATACGGAGAAGCATGGGTAGGGCCTGGCACATTTGATGATCACAGCTGGGATAATTGTGGCGTCTATCAACGTGTCATCCGTAGAATGAACGATGCGTGTGAGTGTGCCGAGCCACGCTTTGATTTCCTGCATTCACTTGGTGAATACAACGGGCATTATTACTTTTTGTCCAAGGAAAAAATGCATGCAGGAAAGGCTTTTGGTTTGGCAGAAGCTCTAGAGGCATACATAGTGCGTGTGGATAACGCAGAAGAGAACAGTTGGGTACGCCAGCAGGTAAATCAATTCACGGAAGAAGCTTATTACATTGGTCTTGGTGGTGTGTCAACAGATAAGTTATTCTGGCAAGAAGGTAATTCTTCTTATGACAATTGGTCAAGCTTAGAACCTGGACTCTCAGCAAGCCTTAAGAATGGTGAGCGTGTTTATACGGCTGTCGATGAAGAGGGAAAATGGTACGCTGAAGGCAGAAATAAGCTTAACCTGTATTATGTTATGGAAATTGAAGAAAAATGCCATTGGTCGCAAAAGGTTTCATTCTGTTGCGAAGATGTAGGTCAGGAAACTATGGTTGCTATGAAAGTAATTGACTGGCATGGCAATCACAATCAATGTATGGTTAACGTGCATGTTCTTGACTTCTTGCCTCCGCACATAGAATGTCCGGATGATGTTACAGCCAACTGCCAGGAAGGATTCGATCCAGATGACTTGTCTGAATTTGGTGAAGCAACAGCGATTGATGATTGTGGTGGATTTACCATTGAAGAAAACAGCAAAATAACGTCATTGAATTGTGGAGAGTATATTATAAGAAGAATATTTACTGCCCGAGATCAGGGGGGTAATGCAAGCAGTTGTACACAACATATAGAATTGTCTAATGAAAGGCCATTTACTTTTGATGATATTGAGTGGCCGGCAGATATAACACTCGTGGATGTGGCATGTTCGCTTGATGGAGTCAAGCCTGCATTGACAGGAGAACCATCATGGGACGAGTCATTGTTCCCATGCAGTAATATAGCGTATACATATGATGACCTTATGTTTCACATCGTCGAAGGTGCCTGCCAGAAACTGGTAAGGATCTGGTCAGTGGTTGATTGGTGTCAGCAGGGCAGAGTGTGGGAGTACAGCCAGGTTATTAAGCTGAATAATAACATAGCTCCTAGCTTCGACAGCAATACATGTCGAACAATGGTTTACAATGATGCCGATAATATTGGTAACTGCCTGGTCCAGATCAACGACCTGGTAGCTGGATTGAATAACAACCCATTGAACTGTGCCGAAAGTCCGGCATGGAGTTATACAGTGGACCTCTACAGTGATGGTGTTATTGACTGGAGTGGAAATGGCAATGATGCCAGTGGCCAATATCCTTATGGCTCCCACAGAATTCACTGGACAGTCACAGATGATTGCCATAATGTGAATACTTGTACAAAAACCATCCGCATAAATGATAATGTACCACCTACACCGTACTGTCTTGGTGAGATTGTTATACCTATCAGTCATCCTGATGGTGTAGAGGTGTGGGCATCAGACCTTGATTTGGGTAGTGCGGACGACTGTCCTGATAATCCCGTCTATTTCTCATTTGAAGAAAATGCACTGGTTCAGCTTATGAGCTTTGACTGCAGCTTTTTTGAAGACAGTCTTTCAAACTCTGCTAATGTAGAACTTGAATTGTGGGTATGGGATAACATCAATCCAAACCTAGCTAACAAGTCTCTTTGCGTAGTGCAAGTCACGCTACAGGATAATGTAGGGGCATGTGATAATACAGGAGGTAGTTTGACGTCAAGGGTGTCTGGTATGGTTTATACAGAAGACATCGAAATGGTGAGTGAAGTCAATATGCATATTGAGTCCGAATCCATGAGCAATGACTATATGTCAATGAATGGGCAGTTTGCTTTCGATAACCTGGACATGTATAATGATTACCGCATACAGGCCAGTAAGGATGGCAATTACCTGAATGGTGTGTCAACGCTGGATCTTGTATTGATACAACGACATATCCTTGGTCTTGACAAACTGGATTCACCGTATAAAATCATAGCGGCGGATATAGATGACTCGCACAGTATTTCTGCTTTGGATCTTATTGAGCTCAGAAAGCTGATTCTTGGAATCTATGATGAATTGCCTAATAATGAGTCTTGGCGTTTCGTTGAGGAGTCCTTTAAATTCCTTGACCCTCTGAACCCATTCCCGTATTCAGAAAATATTCAACTGGATGATCTTGACCATGAGGTAAGTAAGGCTGATTTTATCGCGGTAAAAATAGGAGATGTCAATAATACGGCCTATTCAGGGCTCAAGTCAGCTTCTGGTAAAAGCCTAGTAGATGGCAGTTATACCTTTGATATTTCTAAAGAGCTTACAGCAAAAGGGAATACACGAGTACTTGTAACCGCCACCGAAGATATAGACCTGGCTGGCTTACAGTTTGAATGGAAATTCAATTCAAGGAATTCTGAGCTGCTTGCTGCCATACCAATAGGAATTGATATCGGGCAAGAAAATATCGCCTGGCATTCAGCACGTGAAGGTGTCGTGAGGTTGAGTTGGAACTCTGCTGGGTCATCAGCGATTCGCTCGGGGGAAGTCTTGATGGAATTCTTGTTCAGGGGAGAAGATCTAAATATCCTTACGGATAATGAAGAAGCATATGCTAGTAATGAGTTATATGTAAGTGATGTAACCGGACTGACCATTAAAGAAATCGAATTCCGTCAGCTTGGCACTACAGAGCTTGAATTTGAGGTGTTCCAGAATACGCCTAACCCATTCAAGGACGAAACAAGTATAAACTTTATCCTGGACAAATCGGGTCCTGTAAAGATTTCAGTTACAGACCAGACAGGACGACTATTATATTCTGATAATCAAATTTTTGAAGCCGGAGAAAATACCATACTTATCGACAGCAGAGAACTCAATGCTGCGGGCTTACTCTACTACCAAATCTCAACTGCAACACATACGGCGACAAGAAAGATGATAGTCATTAAATAACCATCAGGATACAGAAGTATGAAACATATGATTATTAAAAGCGATCAAAATATTATCAAGTCAATGATAAATATTCTATTTAGTATCTCTAAAACTGCTGCTGTTTGTTTTGGATTGCTCATCCTGATGATGCCGGACAGAATGACAGCTCAGTGTGAGAACATAATTCTGGCTTGTAACGATGTTGTTAATGTCTCCATTAATGAAGACTGCTACGCATCAGTCAATGCGGACCTAATCCTGGAAGATCCTCCATTCAGCTTTTTTGCAGATAATGGAGTAAACTACGACATACTGCTTCAGGATGAAAATGGATATCCCATTTTACCTTCTAACCAGCTTAGTGAGGAGCATGTAGGACGGAGAATAAAGGCTACTGTGAGTCTTGTTCCATGTAATATCAGCTGTTGGGGTTATATTCAAGTGGAGGATAAGATCGGACCCAAGATCTGGGGCTGTATCGATGGCTATTTGCCTGACATTGAGCTGGACTGTGATGTATTTTCTGATAACTATGAAATACCAGAACCGGTACTGGATGGTATATGCAAGAATATCGATGCTTTATCTTTTGAAGACGACACCTCAAGTCTGGATTGTAGAAATAATTTTGCATTCACAATAAGCAGACTATGGGTCGCAAGAGATGATGCCGGGAATAAGACTAACTGCAGGCAGCGAATTAATGTGAACAGAATTAATTTGGAGGATGTCATTGTCCCTGATGACTATATTGTCTATATGGATCCGGATGAGGAATGTCATGAGAGTCAGGATGTATCTCCTGAACGTACCGGTTATCCTACAGGACTCGCATGTCCTAATATTAAATATTATTTTTCTGACATCACATTTCCGCAATGCGGACGTCAGGTAAAGTTATTGAGAGACTGGTTTGTTATGGATTGGTGTACCGGTCAATCCATAACCTTTGGACAGATCATTAAAATAATTGATCATACGGCTCCAAAAGTAGTATGCCACCTGGACACCATCCAGGTAGCTAAAGCACCATATAATTGCGAAGCGAGTCCTTTCCTGAACCCGTTACGCATTCCGGGCTTCGATACGCTTGGTGCTGTGACAGTTCTGGACACCTGTCCAGAGGATATTTTTGTAGAAGTAGCCTATCTGCCGGCGGTGGAAGGTAAGGAGCAGCCACTTGATTCTCCATATTATACGATAGACCCTGACGAAGATGGCCTTTACAAGGTTCCTTATTTTGAAGAGAGAGTTTGGGTCAGGTATTGCTTTAGAGATGCTTGTGGCAATGAGACTGAGATCCCGGATAATGCTATCTGGGCAGATAGTGTAGGCTACTGCTGTTATTTTATACTTGAAGCGCAGGATAAAACACCTCCTACGGCTATTTGCGAAGGCTTTACCAAGATTCCATTGGGATCACAGGGTATAACGGAAGTGCCAGCCGAGCGCTTTGATGATCACAGTTACGATCCTTGTGATGGCGTGTCTCACTTCGAAGTCCGCAGGGAGAATTACTCCTGTGCCGGATATGAAGAGCATGGTAAGCTGGGATGGAGCGAGAGTTTGCACTTTTGCTGTGAAGATCTCGGCGATACAATTACGATACGCCTCAGAGTTTTTGATCATTCAGGCAATTTTAGTGAGTGCCTTGGATTGGTATGTGTCAGTGAAGCCGGACCACCGGTGGTACAATGCCCCGATCCATATGTTCAACTGGATTGTGATGAAGATTACAGGAATTATAATATTATTGGTTATCCCGAAGCTGAAAACGGATGTTCATACGACATTAATATTGGCAAGGAGGAATTTGACCTGTCCTATTTTGATATAGCCTGTGGCACAGGTTCGATTTTCAGGAGTATAGAAGTATTGGACAATAATGATAATGTGGCTGTAGAATGCCAGCAAGAAATCAAATTCAGAGATGATGTTTCAGTACAACTGGAATATGGTGATTTTGATTTTCCCGATGATATTACAATCGATATTTGCAGTACAGGTGGTTCCCTTGATCCTGGATTTACAGGACTGCCGCATTCGGACAAGGAGTTCGGTTGCTCAAATATTGCAATTAGCTACCAGGATAGTCCTCCAATTACTCAGAATTCAAACGGTATCTGCTACACAATACTGAGAGAGTGGCGCGTAGTTGATTGGTGTAATTATCATCCAGCTTATCCTAATTTATATGTGTTAAAAACGACTCAGGAGATTCGAGTGTCGAATTCCGCTGAGCCCGAATTCATATGTCCAGGCGATATCACTGTCAAGACCACTACCTTCGAATGCGAGGCAGAAGTGAATCTTGTTGTTAATACGGCTTCAGTATGTCCGAGCAGTTTTGATGTTTACTGGTCAATAGATGCATTTTCGGATGGTACAACAGATATCAATGGTGCTGGAAATGACGCTACCGGCGTATACCCGGTGGGTACGCATACAATAACATTTGCAGGATACAATTACTGTGGAGGAGGTGCTGAGTCATGCAGTTATAGCTTTACGGTTGAAAGTGATAAAGCTCCAGTACCTATTTGTGTTGCTGAACTTAGCTGGTCAGTTGGAAGTAATGGTACGGCTGAAGTGTGGGCCTCTGATTTTGATTTAAAGTCAGAATCAGGCTGTGCTCAAGGACCCATATCATTTTCTTTTGTTGCACCTACAGAAGCCACTTACCCTGAACTGTCAAGGTCTTTTGATTGCAGCGATATCCCGAATGGCATCTCTGAGGCTTTGGAACTTGATGTATATGTAATAGATGACGAAGGTCGATTTTCTTCTTGCCGGAGCACACTCAATTTGCGGGATACTGGAGATCATTGTCCTGATCAACAGGGTAATCTGAATACAATAGGTGGGGAAATCCACACGGAAATACTCGAACCTATGGAGCAAGTGATGCTTGAATTGCTTGATATGGATAACGAAGGCCTGATGACAGAGATCACTGGCATTAATGGAGCTTTTACCTTTGATAATGTTTCAAGTACAGGGCATTACGAGCTAAAACCGACTCATGATAAAGACTATCTGAACGGTGTCTCAACACTCGATTTATTGATAATTCAGAGACATATTCTAGGTCTTGAAAGGATTGAAAGTCCATACAAGCTGATTGCTGCTGATATAGACAAGTCTTTATCAATCACGGCCCTTGACCTGATTCAACTCAGAAAATTAATCCTGGGTATATATGATGACCTGCCTGAAGCAGATTCATGGACTTTTGTTCCTGCAGCCCACAAATTTGTAGACCCTTCTTCACCATGGGCTTATCCTCAATATCTTGACATAGAATCGCTTAAGGAAACTATGCTGGATGCTGATTTTGTAGCGGTCAAATTAGGCGATGTCAATAACAGTGTGAATCTGACTTCATCATTGCCTATTCAAAAAAGGAATAGTGATGATGTGTTCCTGAGCAGCTACAGTGCAGAATTCAGTACCGGAGAACTGGTTGATGTCCCGGTTATAATCCAAAATGATATCTCTGTATATGGTATGCAGTTTACTTTTGAATTTGATGATGAAGCCCTATTGTTCCAGGGCGTAGATAGTGGAAGACTTTCTGTAGGCGATGAAAACTTTGCTCTGCTTAACCGCGAAGCCGGAAAGATTACATTCTCTATTACTTCTTTGGATGCTCTAGGTCTGAAAGAAGGCGATGCACTATTTCATATCTATTTTGAAGCCCGCGAAAATGCTGTAACTGAAGAAATGATTGACATCAACTCTTCTGTTACAAAGGCTGAGTTGTATGATAGTTATGGACAGGTCAGACCTATTAATTTTGTCTTGAAGAATAAGGAGTTGGATAGGAGAGAGTTACAGCTTTTTCAAAATGAACCTAACCCTTTTACTGCCTCAACAAATATTTCATTCTATAATCCTGAAGCGCAAATGTTGAAATTACAGCTTATGGACTCTACGGGTAAATTATTGAAGACGTATCAATCTTACTTTGAAAGTGGTATGCAAAAGATAAATATCAGGTCAGAGGATCTGGATGCTACTGGTGTTTTGTTTTACAGGCTGCAATCAGCCGGGCAGGCAATTACCAGAAAAATGATTATGGTTAAATAATGTGTTCTATTTTTGTATTCGAAAAGCCGGTCTTTTAGATCGGCTTTTTTGTTTTTCTATGAAACGAATTGCACTTATATCTGACACACATGGTCCGTTGCCGGATGATGTAAAGCCATTTTTAGAAGACTGTGATGAATTGTGGCATGCTGGAGATCTTGGGCCAGGATTTCTTGATGATCCCAGCCTTGATGCATTGGTTTTCAGGGCTGTTTATGGAAATATCGATGATCGTAGTATCCGCTATGACTGTCCTTTAGACCTAAATTTTAATTGTGAGGGTGTGAGTGTTTTTATGACACACATTGGGGGATATCCTGGGCGGTATACGAAGCGGGTTAAAGATCAGCTGGCTACAATTAAACCTGATCTGTATATCTGCGGGCATTCCCATATTTGTAAGCTGATGAAAGATCCAAAATCAGGCCTTTTCCACATTAATCCGGGGGCTTGTGGTTATAAAGGTTTTCACCACATGAGAACCTTTGTGATGTTTGACTGCGCTCATGGAAAAATAGAAAACCTGAGATTGATTGAGCTTGGACCGAGGACTAAAAGAGCATATTAATCGATAGTTGATCCATGAGTAGGATATCGTTTATTTTATGCTTAAATTTAAATTGAATAGTTCTTTTAAGCTAAAGAACAGTTTTTCCATTTTAAATTATATCACTATGAAACTTAAATTCTTATTTATCTTATTTGCTATTACCTCTATGGGCATAGTTGCTTGCGGTGATGATATTGATTGTTCAGATGAAGTTGCACTACAAGCTGAAATTCAAGATGAACAAGACGCCGTAAACGCCGCAATTCTTACATACACTACAGATCCATCTACTGACAATTGTGAAAGTCTTGTGGATGCCCTACAGGAGTGGATCGATGCACTCAAAGATCTAGAGGATTGTGCAAGAGAAGTTGGTGAATACGAAGAATTTCAGGAAGCGATCATGCAAGCGGAAGATGACTTAGACACCATTGAATGTTGATGAAAAAATAACATAAACTTTTTAAAGGGGCTTTAAGCCCCTTTTTTATTACGATTTATCAATGGCATTTGAAACATCTCGGATTATATCATCGATATTTTCAATGCCCACTGAAATACGTATCAATCCATCGGTGATGCCTTGTTCTTCGCGAATAGCCTTATCGATATTCAGATGCGAAGACGTTGCAGGATGCAATAATAATGTATCTACGTTCCCGAGGGTAGACGCTATAGTACAAAGTTTACAGGCATTCATGAAAGCCTTGGCTCTTTCGAGTCCACCTTTCAATTCAAAGCTCAATACGGCGCCGTACAGTTGCATCTGTTTGTCAGCTATTGCCTTGTATTTAGAGGATTCAAGGCCTGGGTAGTTGACTTTTACTACCTCCTCATGCGCTTCTAAATATTCGGCAAGCCTCAGAGCATTATGGCAATGCCTTTCCAGCCTTACAGCCAGGGTCTTTAGTCCGTTATGCAGCAGCCATGCCTCAAATGGACTGGCGTTGGTGCCTAGCAGCTTCATATAATTCCAGACGCTTTTACGCTCTTCCCTGGTTCTGCAAATGATAGCTCCTGCTAAGCCATTACCATGTCCATTCAAAAACTTGGTTGTTGAATAAACCACATAATCCACTCCAAGAGGCAGGGCTTGCTGAATATAGGATGTGGAAAATGTATTGTCCAGGACCGTCTTGATATCCAGCTTTTTCGCTGCATCGCAAATTCCCTGGATGTCGACACAGTCGAGACATGGGTTGGAAGGGCTTTCGAAATAGATCAGCTTAATGTTTGGATTCCTCGTGGCCATTGTATTCAGAGTCTCAGGCTCTGATAAAGAGCCATATATTATCTCTATGCCCTTACTGCCAAGCACATGTCTGATTAGATCCGATGACCCTCCATATAAGTTCTGTTGGCAAAACAAAGCATCTCCAGGATTCAGCAGGCTTAAGAGTAATGTTGCGATTGCAGACATCCCGGATCCTGTAAGAATGCAATGCACATCGGTATCCGTGCCGGCAGATTCCAAAGCAGCCAGTTTGCGTTCTACCGAATCAATGGTGGGATTGGCATATCTGCTATAGACAAAGCCATCGCTCCTTCCTTCAAATACATCTATGGATGATTCGATATCTTTAAATGAAAATGCAGAACTCGCGTTGATGGGTAAAACGTGGGATGCACCATTTTCAATTTCCCTGTTTTCGCTTACGCAAATACTGTCTTGTTTTAAATTTAATTCTTTACTTCTGTTAGACATCTGTTTGCAATTTAGTAGAGATCAAATTTAATGCTTATAAGCATCTACAGAGCAAAATTATAATATAGCTTATCTTTATTTTGTAATTCAGTGGTTATGTCAATGGTGAGAATATTATTCGTGTTTCTAATGAGCTTTGTTTCTGGATTTTTAGTCCAGGCACAGGATATTAATTCGGCTTACAATGGGGATACCACCAAATTGATCAATTTTGCTGAGCTGAGCCTTGATATCAACAATCCGATATATAGTTTTGGTAATAGATTGGATAAAACACTCTATGGTTTGTCAGTCTCCTATCTAAGACAAAGAAATGTGACGCGACCCGATTGTTTTGGTGTTCAGTTTTCATATGCCCACATTGGATCTATAACCCAGAATTTCTTTGATTTTGAAGATCGTACAGGGACAAACTTGATGAGTTTACGTTTTCTTTACCGCTTTTATCCGGATTTTTACTTTTGGCGTATTGAGCCTTTCATCGAAACATCCTTTGGACCACAACTGGTATATACTGTAACAACGACCACCAGTTTCATAGATGATTCTGCAAGTCTTAATTTTGAAGAATCTGACATGGGTATTTCCTATGGGGTGGGACTTGGTTTCAGTACCTATATTTCCGGGCAGGTATTCCTTCTGACAAAGTTCAGCTTTAATGGTGGCAGCTCATTGACTTACTTTATGCCTGGAGATTATATCCAGGGACTGCCATTTGAAAACTTCTATGCCGAGACATCATCAATTAATTATTTAAATCTTCAACTGGGCTTGAGTGTTAGCTTTTAAATTATCGAATGAATTATACCCATGAGTGAGGAACTGTTTGAAAGCTATCGAATCAAAGTGGACCCCGGTCAGGCCAAACTGCGCCTGGACAAGTATCTTTTTTCACGGATGGAAAAGGTGTCACGCAATATTATACAAAATGGCATAGCAGAGGGCATGGTGTTGGTCAATGGAGAAGAGGTTAAGTCCAACTATAAGGTAAGGCCTGACGATATAATAACAGTGTATTCCTCAGGCTTCAATCCGGAACATTTTGAACTAAAGGCTGAAGATATTCCTCTGGATATACGATATGAAGATGATTATCTAATGGTTATTTATAAGCCTGCTGGACTGGTGGTGCATCCTGGTGTAGGAAACAGGTCAGGAACCCTTGTTAACGCACTGCTGCATTATGTAAGTCAAAAGGAACTGCCGATCATGGAAGGTAATGAACCGGATAGGCCTTGCCTTGTACACCGAATAGACAAGGACACATCCGGCCTCATGGTAGTGGCCAAAAGTGAGAAAGCCATGACGGGTCTGGCAAAACAGTTTTTTGACCATAGTATTGATCGTGAATACCAGGCTTTGGTGTGGGGTGCGCCAGAGCCAGAATCAAGTATAATTGATGCTCATATCGGAAGGCATCTCAAGGACAGGCTGAAGCAAGCTGTTTTTCCTGATGGCAAGCATGGGAAACATGCAGTCACACATTATGATGTGCTTGAAGACTTATATTATGTGAGTTTGGTGCGGTGCAAGCTTGAAACTGGACGAACACACCAGATCAGGGTGCACTTTGCTCATAAAGGACATCCTTTGTTTAATGATAGTAAATATGGCGGAGATAAGATAATGAAAGGCACAGTATTTACGCGGTATAAGCAATTTGTTCAAAATTGCTTTGAGCTTATTTCGCGCCATGCCTTGCACGCAAAATCAATAGGATTCACTCATCCGATAACGGGAGAGCGTATGCATTTTGAATCTGAATTTCCGGATGATTTGCAAGCGGTATTGGATAAGTGGAGGCATTATGTCAAACATCAAAAGTCGATGAAAAATGAAGCTGAAGGATAGGATCAATGACCTTGTCGAATTGGGCCAGTGGATTCAACAAGATTTATATTACAACTCTGAAGTAATCAGTAAAGCTATAGCTGATAACCCTTGGTTTACCAGAGATTCGATCAATCAGGCCTTAAAGGCAGTTTCATTACAGTATCTGAGTGCTGATTGTCTGAGTGCATGGGTTTCCGGGGAGCAAATAACTGAGACAACCAGACAGAAGATTATTGGCATCGTGATGGCAGGTAATATACCCCTTGTGGGTATTCATGATCTCCTTGCAGTTCTAATTACGGGGCATAAGGCATTGATAAAAGCCTCCGATAGAGATTTGGCTTTACTTGAATCTGTGGTTCATCGACTTTATGAAATGCATGATTATTGGCGCGACAGTATAGAACTCACCCATAAGCTAAGCGATTTAGGTGCTGTTATCGCTACAGGAAGCGACTCAACCGCTCGCTATTTTGAGAAATATTTCAGTGCGTACCCTCACATCATACGCAAGAACAGACATGGTGTAGGAATAGTTTTCAAGGACGACACAGGAGATCAGATGAAAGGTCTGGCTGATGATGTATTATCTTATTTTGGTCTTGGCTGTAGAAACATCTCAAAGTTATATCTGGAAAAAGGAGTAGAAATTGATTCTCTTTTTGAGCATTTTGAAAGCCATGGAGATACTATTCACCACAATAAGTACAAGAACAATTATGACTATAACTATGCTTTATTTCTTTTGAATAAGGATGAGTTTTATACCAATAATTTTCTATTGCTGAAGAAGCATGATCATATCAGCTCACGTATTGCGAGTGTGCATTATGAGTATTTTGATAATACCTATGATTTGAAAAACAAATTAAACAGACAGATTAGTCAAATACAATGTATCATGTCAAGCAGGGATATTGACGGCTTAAATTGCTTTCGTTTTGGATATGCCCAGAAACCCGGTTTGACCGATTATGCTGATGGTGTTAATACCATTGAATTTTTAAAATCACTCGATGGCAACAGCTAAGCAAAAGAAAGTGGAAGATATAATGGGTATACTTGAAGAGTTATATCCTAAAACACCTGTTCCACTAGATCACACGGATGAGTATACCTTATTGCTTGCTGTCTTGCTTTCCGCCCAATGTACGGATAAGAAAGTCAATGAAATAACTCCCCATTTGTTTGATGCCGCCGATAATCCCTATGATATGGCTCAGTTGAGTGTCGATCATATCAAGGACATTATCAGGCCCTGTGGGTTGAGTCCTGCCAAATCGAAAGCCATTCACGGTTTATCCCATATTTTGATTGAGGAGCACGGCGGTAAGGTACCATCCAATTTTGAGGAGCTGGAAGCGCTGCCTGGAGTAGGGCATAAGACAGCCTCTGTTGTCATGGCCCAGGCATTTGGATATCCTGCCTTTCCAGTTGATACACACATTCATAGACTGGCGTGGCGTTGGAAATTAAGTAATGGGAAGAGTGTTGCGCAAACCGAGAAAGACCTTAAGCGCTTGTTCCCGAGAGAGAGCTGGAATAAGTTGCATCTTCAGATTATTTTCTTTGGCAGGGAGTATTGTCCGGCCAAGGGACATGACGCATATGCTTGCCCTATCTGCAGCAAATATGGGCGTAAGAGTCTTTTTCCTAAAAAGGGTAGTTGACAGCCACGTTAAGGTTGCCAAATAATCCCTGCCCATCTAGTGGAATGAAATGGGAACCTGTATCCGGGTTGATGTTGGGGCTTCGTAATTTGTATCCAAAGTCGAACCGAATAAGGAAGTATGTGAAATCAAATCGTATACCCCAACCGTATCCAAGAGCTATCTCATTAAGAAAGCTGCTGCTGAATTTTGATCCCGGCCTGTCGGGATCAGTCTTTAATGTCCAGATGTTACCTCCGTCAAAAAAGAGACCACCGTCCATAAGCCAGAACAAATCAAAGCGGTATTCCATATTAAATTCCATGACGATGTCTCCCCGTTGGAAAAAGGAGATCGGATTAGGGTCGGGAAATTCGTAGGAACCGGGCCCCAGCTGCATAGGTCTCCAGGCCCTTAGGCTGCTTGGGCCACCTATGAGAAATTGTTTAATGTAGGACACAACATTCGGGTCTCCGTTGCGATCCTTCCCGTATGGTAGGGACACACCTGTCCTGAAGCGGGCAGCCAGCTGTGATTCTTTAAAGACCTTCTTGTACCAGCGCCAATCAAGGTCCAGTTTTACAAATTTCTCAAATGCTACGGCATCAGAGAGACGCCATACATTATCATTATTACTGGCCAGATTATATAACTCATTACCAAGATGAACTTCAAGTCCTGATGTTTCAAGGTTGGCAATAAAGCCAAAGTTTGACCTGAATGGACCTCTGTCACTCTGATAGAAATAGCTGATATCGCGTATAAGCATACCGGTGAAGAGGGCAGTCTGAAAACTTCTTTGCAGTAAGGGATTATTGTTCAAAATGACAGTAAAGCTGTCACGAACAACATAATCCGTATAGTTAAAGCCAATCTGGTTAAATACCAGTCTGTGTTTGTTGTTCAATTTTATATCAAAACCGAATCCCGTATTGAATGAAGAGATCTGGTAATTGTCAATAATGTCTAGATAATTGAATCCAAGAGAAATTTTGCTGGTTCCTTCCTCTTTCATTTTTTTGACGGACTTCTCTTTAAAAATGCCCCACTTTCCACCCAGAACGAGAAGGTTAAGCGGCTTTACAAATTTTGGCATATCCAGTGAGTTGTTGAGGCCAAGGGTGACGGCATTGATATCCTGGCTTTGAACTCTGAATTCAACACCTGTTTCCAGGCTGAATTTGAACAATTCAGATCCTCCAAATACATTCCTGTCTTCCAGGCCTGTTCCGATGGCAAAGCCTACAATGTTTTGGTCAACACGACTGATGTTAGAGAAAAAGAAATCCGACCCCATGTCAAAAACCCATTTATTTTTCTGGGGTGTCAACAGAATTTTGTAATCTATAAGGGAATCGGCTTGAGGATTTACTGTGGCTTGTAATTTGACAAAACGATATGTGTTCAGGTTGAAGAGTTTTCTGATTGTCTTATCGTAGTTGGATGACTTAAATATAGAATACGGCTCGAGAAATATTTTCTGGTCAATAACTGATGGTCTGACGATATAATCCTCGGATTGACGCAGATAAGTTTTTGCAAATTGTTCTTCAGCTTTGAGTAAGGACGACTTCTGAAACTGGTGGAAATCGGTATAAACAGAAATATTCCCGATTCTGTACCGCGTATGGCTTGAGCTGTCAGATGGTGGCAATATTTCAAAATAGATATCCCAGGCGTGATCGAGATCAGTACTGTCACCCTTGATGCTGACATTGCTGAGATTGAAATTGGCATACCCGAGATTTTGAAGACTGGATACAATTCGCTGCTTTTCAACATCAAAGGTCAGGGCATCGATAGGGTCTCCGACCTGCAGGAGACTGGTATTGTAAAGGGAGTCTACCTGATCTTTCAGCAAGGAATCCAGGCTTATGTATTCAAGTTTGTTGATGGTGTATTGCTTTCCCGGATCAACCATATAGCTGACGGAAGCTTTCTTGCCGCAATAGCAGATGTTTTCATATACATCCGCCTTGTAATAGCCCTTCTTGTTTTTTAGGTAATTCTCCATGTCCAGGGCAGAACGGCTGATAAGCTGTGTGTCCAGTATAGCCGGTTCCTCACCAAGGGTATTACGCGACCAGTTTTTTATCCAACTGGTGTCTACAGGCGCCTGGTTCTTGTAATGGTACCACTCACGCGGGATGAACATAAAATTACCGTTAGGTTTCTGGCGTGAAAACTGTTGGAGTTGATCTTTTAAGGATGAGCTGCTAGGCACTTTTTCTTCACTCTGAATCGCAATCTCAACATAGTCAAGAAGCACTTCATCATCTTGAAGATATTTTGTAGTATTACACGAATACATCATACCCACATATACAAGAATCGCAAGGCATACGATAGCATTGCGTAGAGGCAGTGTGTATGGCAACAAATATTTCAAATGAATCTGACTAATGAATTAAGGAAATACATCAAATCGCTTCAAGCTCTTAAGTATCGGCAAAAGTATAACAAATACATTGCCGAAGGTCCTAAAATTTGCCTTGAAATCATGGAATATGCCAAGGCAGATATTGAATATCTAGTATGTACCAATGAGATGCAGGAATTGTATCCTAACAGGCTGGCACAGCTCAGTGGAAAGACTATAACATGTAATGATAAGGAACTTAAATCTATTTCGTCACAGAAAAACCCTAACAAAATTTTAATAGTTGCCACTCCAAAGCATCATGTGGTCAGCTCTGATGAGCTTGATGCTTCCTGGGCGTTATACCTCGATAAAATACAGGATCCAGGTAACATGGGTACAATTATGCGCATTGCTGACTGGTTCGGTATTTCGTGGGTACTGGCCTCAGAAGATTCATGTGAATTCTATAACCCGAAAGTCATTCAGTCTGCCATGGGGGCCCATTTAAGGGTCAAATTCTCTGTAGTAAAGGTAGATGAGTTAGTGACTTTGGATAAGACCGGAATATATTCCCTTGCATTAGACGGGGAAGATATGTCGGAGATTGAAATGCCCTCCAGCGGTATTTTGGTTGTAGGAAATGAAAGCCGGGGCGTAAGACGGGAGATTATGGATAGCTCCAATGCCATATGGACTATATATAAAAAAGGAGGCGCTGAATCGCTCAACGCCTCCGTGGCATGTGGTATATCCTGTTATCTTATTAGCCTGGCGACTAGATAATTTTCTTTATTTCAAATTCCAAATTATTCTTATTCGGATTGACTGCTGATATATTACCATCCCGATCAATCAGGAATGTTGTTGGAATACTGCGAACGCCATACAAGGCTGCTGCGGCTGAGTCCCATTTTTTCAGATCGCTCACGTGGTTATCCCATTCCAGTTTATCCTTTTTTATAGCATCAATCCATCTTTGCTTCGAATTCGCCAATTGCTTGTCAAGCTGGTCGGCAGGAAATCGTGCTTTGGTTCTCTCGTCCAGGCCGTCAAGAGATACGTTGAAAACTGTAAATCCTTGGTCCTTGTATTTGTGATAGGTCTCTACTACTTTAGGATTAGCTCTTCGACATGGTCCACACCAACTGGCCCAGAAATCCAGAAGTACAACCTGTCCCTTGAGATCTGATAATTTCCTGGTTTTTCCATTTACATCAGCCATCGTGATATCAGGCGCAGGTTGCCCGACTTTTACCCGGTATCGGGATTGCTGCATATCATAGTTCTTTTTCATATTGGCAGCATAGTTTCCAAACCGTTCCGCAACAGTTGTTTCAGGATACTGCTCTTTCAATTTATCAGCTATGGCCTTGTATGTTTCATAAAGTGCCGGATTAGCCGGTGTTGTGCCCAAAACAACACCCATAGCCAGGATAGGATCGTACTCCTTGACCGCCTTTTCGTAAAGGGCAGGAACCGAAGTCTTCTGGTCTATCAGATCTCTGACCGATTGTCTGAATACAGATGACATTTCTGATCCGGAAACAGTGTAATTAAATTGATCGAGGGTATTGAGATTACCCTTTATTTCGATCAAGCTTTCTCCACCTTTAATGATGACCTCAACCGCTTTGGCGCCCACTCTTACCCGGTACAATCCTGGCTCCAGGCCTTCAGGGAAATTGAAGGAGAAGCTGCCATTTTTTATTTCTTGCGTTTGTAATGACTGTATGGCATTGCTTAAATCCTTGCTGTCAAAATAGGCTGTAAGGCTTTCTGCATTGTCCAGCTGACCCTGTACATTCAGTCCGGGGGGATTACCTTTGCAGGCCATAAAGAAAACTACCGATAATATTGAAAGCAACTTAAAAATCTTCATTGTATCTGTTTTGTTAAATCTATTCTTTTAACGGACTGGTGCTGATTCTGTTTACACGCCCGCAAATTTGTAATATTATAATATTTTGCAATATATAAATATCTGCAAAGATATGTATTAGCTCGTAAGCTAAGTCTTAAGTAAAGTTTAAAATATGGTATAATTATGCAGTTGCCATCCAATACGGCAGGAATTAAGCCAGTTTTGACTGGATGAATGCCCGAATCACCTCAAGGCTGTTTTCAAAGCTTTTATTATTGTTAATGATTATATCTGAATCTTCTCTGTAAGCTTCAATATATTTTTCGAATGCGGGCATGACGTGATGCTCATATCGGTAAATTACATCTTCCAGTGGGTAATTTCTTTCTACACGATCTCTTTTGATCCTGCGGATAAGCTTCAGGTTGTCTTTGGCATGGACAAACAGTTTCAGGTCAAAAAGGGATCTCAATTCCGGATAATGGTATATGAAGAGACCCTCGATAATCATAACAGGAGCGGGTTTTATTGTTATGGTCTTGCTTTGAGCCTTTTCATTGTTGAAAACATATTCCTTCCTACTAATCGCCTCATCGTTTTTTAGGTTTTGAATATCAGACAAAAGTTCAACAGAGCGAATAGATTGAGGTAAGTCAAAGTTCTGAATACCATTAGGGTCTGTATACTGCTCTTCGCGCGGCAGGTAGTAATTATCCAATGATATAAAGCAAACCTGCTCCTCACTGAAATGGGATTTAAGCATATTCAGGAAGCTGGTTTTCCCAGAACCGCTTCCACCCGAAATACCGATAATGTAATGTTCCTTAGGCATAACCTTAGCAAAAATATAATTTTGATTAATTTCAGCGCATAATCGCATTTCATAAAGCCAAATTTTTATTAATGGACAGATTTGCCGGCCTTCTGGGAATAGTAATTCTTCTCGGGATTGCTTTCTTATTGAGCAATAACAGAAAAAAAATCGATTATAAGCTCGTAGGCTGGGGACTGGGTCTCCAGTTGTTTTTTGCCTTATTTATCCTTAAGACGCCAGTCGGGCTGCCTTTTTTCAATTTTTTCGATAAGCTGATCAAACAATTGCTTGCCTTTTCCGACAAAGGGGGCGATTTTCTTTTTGCTTCATTTGTGAGTGGAACCGTTGAAGCACCATTGTTGAACTTTGCCGTACGGGTATTACCTACCGTTATTTTCTTTTCTGCTTTAATGGCGGCTTTATATCATTCAGGTATCATGCAATTTATAGTACGCATAATAGCCAAAGTAGTGCAAAAGACTATGGGGACAAGCGGATCGGAAACCCTCAGTGTCGTCGGGAGTATTTTTGTAGGTCAAACAGAGGCGCCTTTATTGGTAAGGCCTTTTGTTAAAAATATGACTAAGTCTGAACTGATAACAGTGATGATCGGTGGCTTTGCCACTGTAGCTGGCGGCGTAATGGCCCTGTATGTTAAAATGCTTGACGATATCCCGGGAATAGCGGGACACCTTATGGCGGCTTCAATAATGAGTGCGCCAGCAGCTATTGTAGTGGCTAAAATTATTTTTCCGGAAACGGAAATTTCGGAAACAAAAGGCACACTGAAAGTCAATGTCGAAAAAACGGCTGACAACTTGATGGAAGCATTAGGTGATGGCGCTACGGATGGCATGAAGCTGGCGGCTAATATAGGAGCTATGCTTATCGCCATTGTCGCTATGGTCGCTATGATCGACGGGATTTTATCTTTTGCCAATACATCGCTTGCAGAAATATTAGGTGTTATTTTCCGCCCTTTGGCATTTTGTATGGGAGCTCCGTGGGATGAAGCTGAAGTGCTGGGTACATTACTGGGTGAAAAAATCGTCCTGACTGAATTGATAGCCTATAAGGATCTGAGCGATATCCGGAAGCTTGGAGAATTGTCAGACAGAACGGCTATCATCGCCAGCTATGCGCTTTGCGGATTTGCCAATTTTGCTTCAATAGGTATCCAGATGGGAGGGATAGGCGGCATCGCTCCTGCTCGTAAAAAAGATATAGCCAAACTGGCTATGAAGGCTATGATTGGAGGTGCTTTGGCATCCTGGATTACAGCCTCAATCGCCGGAATACTTATAAGCTAGACCTTAAGAATTTATTAACCCATGATTTCACGGTATTATATAACTTAGCGCTAAAAATCAAATATGAGAAACTTATTGACTTTTGCATTTCTATTTATAGTGGGAACAAGCTATGCCCAGATTCAAACGCCAGCTGCTAGTCTTTCAGCCACGGTAGAACAAACCGTTGGTTTGACAGACATCACGGTTGAGTATTCACGACCGGGTGTTAAAGACAGAGTAATATTTGCCGATGATGGTCTTGTTCCTTTTGGTAAAATCTGGAGAACAGGGGCCAATGCAGCAACAAAAATTACATTCTCAACTGATGTTAAGGTCAATGGTGCTGCCCTTAAAGCAGGATCTTATGCTATTCTTACCATTCCTACAGCTGAAAGTTGGACTGTTAATTTCTATGCATTTGATGCGCCAGGCTTTGGAGGCTATGTAGAAAAGGAACCAACTGCTAGCGTTTCGGCAGAGACTATGGAATTGAGCTGGAAACTGGAGAATTTCACTATCAGTATTCACAATTTGAAAAGCGATGGAGCGGATCTTATGATTGCCTGGGACACAACAGGTGTTGGTCTTGAAATCTCTATAGATACGGATTCGGCTGTTATGGCAAGTATTGAATCAGCTATGGCCGGTCCATCAAATAATGATTATTACAGAGCTGCTTCATATTACTATGAAGCTGACAAAGACCTGGATAAGGCGCTTAATTGGATTAACAAGGCAACCAATGTTGATCAGCCAAGATTTTGGCAGGTAAGAACCAAGGCACTTATTCTTGCCAAGATGGGCAAAAAGCAGGAAGCTATCGATGCTGCGACTCAATCAATGGAGTTAGCAATGGCCGCCGGAAATGATGACTACGTTCGAATGAATAAGAAGTCTATCGAAGATTGGCAAAACATGTAAAAAAGTAACCCATTCACAGAATCTATATGTAGCCGGCATTTTTGATGTCGGCTATTTTTTTGTCAAGTCAATTTCACAAACGCCGTCTCAGTAGTTGAATTTTTATACAAACCCTGATTTGTCATTTTGGTGTTCCAAAAGTAAAACCCAAAAACAGGAAGACAGGTCTGGAGGGAGAGGCTTCAAGATTGAGTGAGCAATAGTGACCGGTTATCTATGACATGATTCATTTATGATAAAGGACTTCTCGATTGAGAGACTACACGATTTAGTGAATTATTGATTTTAAAAAAAAAACTCATTTCAAAAAGTGTCCTGTAGTGTCGAATTCTCGAAGGCGAATGTTACTTGATGTAGCTTAGTATTAATCTTGGCTTCATTTTTCTTTCTTTATTAGAAACAGACTCAGCAAATGCGCACAAAGGATAACGCCAAGAGCACCAATTACATTAAGCCACAGGTAAGGAATAATGTCTATAGTGTAAATGAAGACAACTACGACTTGTACGATAATACCTGAATAAAAAGTGGCATTGGCACCAATTTTCTTGTAATAAAAGGCGATAAGGAAGATGCCTAGGATAGTGCCATAGAATACTGATCCGATGATGTTTACAAACTGGATAAGATTTTCAAGGAGCTTTCCATACAAGGCAATGCTCAAGGCGATCAAGCCCCATACCCCGGTCCAGAACTTGGAAGCATCGAGGTAATGTTTTTCAGTACCGTTTTTAAAAACATTACGTTTGTATATGTCGACTGTTGTCGTACTGGCCAAGGCGTTCAACTCGGATGCCGTTGAGGACATTGCAGCAAAGAACACAACGGCAAGAAGGAGACCAACCAGTCCACTAGGCAGGTATTTGAGAATGAAGCTGATAAAGACGTAATCTTTATCATTGGATTCCCAGCCTTGATCCTGCTTTTCGATAAGCCGTTTTACCTCCTTTCTAATCTCTTTCTCTTCGATGTGCATCTGGCTGATTTGAGTCATCGTCTCGTCCACTCTTGATTCATTGCCGGATCTTCTGGCATCGACCAATTCTTTATGTGCATCGATCTTCCTGTCCATCAGGATATTATATTCAGTTTTAAGCGCATTATAGCTTGATGCAGCCTGGGAGGTTTCCAGTTTTTCGCTGACCTGCTCATTGAAAAATATAGGCGCTTTGGTGTTTTGATAAAACAGGAAGACAAGAACTCCTATGAACAAAATGAAAAACTGAAGGGGCACTTTCATTATCCCGTTCATGATAAGACCCAGCCTGCTTTCTTTAATCGATCTTCCACTGATATATCGCTGCACCTGGCTTTGGTCAGTGCCGAAATAGGAAAGAAACAGAAACAGAGCAGCCATACTGGACCAGATATTATAGCGTTCGTTGAGATCAAATTTAAAATCCAGTATGTTCAGTTTATCATTCGCTTTAGCAATCAACAAATTTTCGGACAAACTGAAATCCTTTGTAACAAAATTGATCAGCACAACAAAAATGATAAATAGACTGATGAGAATGACAATCATCTGATGCTTATGCGTTACATGCACAGCCTTTGTGCCCCCGGAAACGGTGTACAGAATGGCTACAAGTCCTATAATGAGCGTTGTGCTTTTTAGGTCCCAGTCCATCACGGATGACAGGATAATCGCCGGCGCATAGATGGTTATTCCACAGGCGATGCCTCTTTGGATCAGGAACAGGGAAGAGGTCAGCGATCGTGTTTTAAGATCAAATCGCCGCTCCAGGAATTCGTAAGCAGTATATACCTTTAGCTTATAATATAGTGGTATAAACGTGATACAGATTATTATCATAGCTACTGGGAGCATGAGATAGAATTGGGCAAAGCCCATACCGTCGTGGTATGCCTGACCAGGCGTAGACAGGAAGGTAATGGCTGAAGCCTGTGTCGCCATGACAGATAGGCCTACAGTCCACCATTTAGCTTCATTGCCACCCAGGAAATAGGATTGCATATCCTTGCTTCCCCGTGTCTTCCACATGCCGTATCCAACGATAAGGACGATAGTGGTGCATAACACAATCCAGTCCAGTAATGCCATCTTAAATCGAAGTGAATATCAAGTAAATCAAAGCCACAATTATGACGTTGACCAAAACGACTAGCAGATACCAGCTATTCCAGGATTCAAATACTGGAGAATCATCTCTTGTGGTAGAGTTCTTATCGTCGTGCATCAGGGTTTATTGAGGGTTTCGTCACTGAGAGCAAGTATATTCGCAAATAACCTGAAAGCTCCAGGCACTCCGGCTGGAAGTTGTCTGAACCAGGACAAGGATGTGTATACAAAATGCCCCTTTCCGTAGGGAGCAATCAAGAGACTGCCATCCAAAGGGCTTTCTCCTTTATCATTGCAGGACAGAATAGCTTCATACTGGCTGTCCCATTCTTCAGGGAAGTAAAGCCCGCGTTCCTGTACCCAGGAATCAAAGTCTTTTTCACTTATTTTATTAGGGTAGTTCAGTACCCTGTGTGAGGGATTCAGAATTCTGACTTCCGCATATTCGTCGGTCACACGACTCCGTGAAAGTTTTATTGGGTAAGGAGCAAGCATGTCAAAATTCAGCCTTCTGGAGGTATTGTATTGAGTCACGAGGGTTCCTCCATTGTAAGCATAGTCAAAGAGCTGTTTGTTGTATATGGAAAGCTCCGGTATTGTATTGTAAGCTCGCACGCCTATGATTATAGCGTCATAGCTGCTGAGATCGGATGACTGGATGTCTTCAAGCTCAAGCATTGTAATATTGTAACCTACATTTTGAAGACTCTCTGGGACTTTATCACCTGCTCCCATAAGATAAGCTATCTTATGACCTGCAATGGTCATAGGAACTTTGACAAGCCTTGTTTCTGCGGGCATTAAGATAGTCTGAAGTGGAATGTGATCGTAGTTGATATTGATAAGAGACTTAGAATAGCTAGTACCATCAATATTTACTATGGCAGAGGCCATACCTTCTGATATTCGGTCCGGTGCCGTTACTGTAAAGCGGAAAGACCGTTCTTCACCTCTGTTGGGTATTTCAATCAGGACAGTATCGGGTTTTGCAGACCATGAAGCGGGAAGCTCAAGTGTCAATATCCCGATTAAGTTTTCTCTTGATGCTCTGACCCTGACATTAATCTCCATGGATTTTTCTGAAGAAAGGAGGTAAAGCTCTTTGTCAAATTTTACAGTCGCTGGAGGCAGTATCGCGAGCGGTTCTCTAATTTCACCAGCAGCCGGATTGACATACCTGTAATTTACTGGTCTTGTAATGGTGAGTTGCCGCCCTTCACATTCAATGGTGAAGACAGCAGGAATAGCAGGAGGGCTTTCAGGCATCGTCCTCAGTCTGGCATCGTTGACTTTGTACATGCCTAGACTTCCTTTCTCATTGAGCCAGTATGGATTTGAAAATCCAATGTCCTCATTCACAGCGATTTTATGATAGTCTTTTATGGTGGTAAAAGCCTCGAGATCTTTGTTCATTGTAAGCGTGACCCCATTCAGTTCCACATCGACCGCTTTGGCCTCGTATAATGAACGGTTGGTCCATTCCATTTCAACTTCTATGCTGTCAGCTAGTGTGTATTGCTGTCTGTCTGTACTGGCTTCGACAAACATTCCTGTACAGGCAACTATTATTTCATGGAGTTCTGCAAGTTTGATCGGTTTCCAGTGTTCGTCTTTTATATTTTCGAGTATATCGTGAACCTTTAGTAAATCAGGTACAATCCCTGATGGGTCCCTGAAGTCAAACTCATTCATCACTCGATCCATTATTATTTGAATAGCATCACCCCCTTCAATCCTTGACCAGCTGGTATTGATGCCACTGAATAGTTCATCCTTATTGGGAGGCATATCTCCCTCGAGCAGCTCGAGGTATTCCTGGTAATTGCCACGATCTCCGGAAGATCCAAATCCTTGTGACCTGTGCTTGCTTCTTGCAAAGGCTGATATTTCATTGTTTGAAAGCCCCAAGGTCGGGTAGTAGACGCCGACGTCAATGGGGGCGAGTCGGCTTTTATCGGCTTCTGCAAATTTTTCGCGGCTGCCATAAAACCACCAGGAGGTATTGAAAAAGTGGCGTTTTACATCCCAGGTTCCGTATTCCTTTGTTTGCCATGCATAGGCATTAGGATCTGAAGCCAGTTTATTGGCTTCCAGGGCCAACATAGCTGATGATGTATGGTGTCCATGAGTCCTGCCCGGACTTCGGTGATCGAATCTATTGACTATGATGTCGGGTTTGAAAGATCTGATGACATAAACCATGTCTTCAAGTACGTCTTCTTTATTCCAGATTCTAAGCGTTTCATCCGGGTGCTTGGAATAACCAAAATCATTAGCACGCGTAAAAAATTGGCTGCCACCATCAACTTGTCTCGCCATCTGCAGCTCCTGGGACCGTAATACTCCCAGCAATTCCCTGATTTCAGTGCCAATCAGGTTTTGCCCACCATCGCCGCGCGTGATTGAAAGGTAAGCCGTTCGGGCATTGATGCCATTAGATAAATAGGATATGAGCCGTGTATTTTCATCGTCCGGATGAGCGGCGACATAAAGCGCTGTTCCAAGAAAGTTGAACTTTTCCAGTTTCTCATAGATTTCTGCTGAGCTCGGCTGTTCTGAATATTGAGCCATGCTGAATGGAATAGTAAAGCAGGCCTGTATAATGAGGAGGAATAGATTTTTCATTTGAATTCTAATGATGCTGTTATCAAATTATTCTGCTTTCTCTGGCATTTTGCATTGTTCTTCGGGGCTTGCTCCACAAACCGAGCAGCTGCCATGCTGATCCTTGATCATTGGATTATTGGTAGCGCAGGTTCCCCTGA
>Ga0255757_10000163_pt1 | contig 64746 bp, 65 predicted proteins | sample 071ome_27_FD_179957 | JGI IMG/M metagenome (GOLD analysis project Ga0255757, IMG submission 179957) | Coastal salt marsh microbial communities from the Groves Creek Marsh, Skidaway Island, Georgia - 071409AT metaG (version 2) | ecosystem: Environmental > Aquatic > Marine > Intertidal zone >...
ACGGTAAAGGGCAGTCAACCCCTGGGGAGACTTCAACTGCAATTTTGAAGGGGTACGTTAATCACTGGTTACGGGATCTCGATGCCGTGCAGGCCTTTCACTCTGCCCAACCGCCCCACGGCGGCACCGGGGCCGTTTATGTGCTTTTGCGCAAAAGCGCCGAAAAAAAACGGGAAAATCGCCTCACCTATATGAAGGGCCGTACTCAAGACTGATCGTTGAGTTTTTTGATCAGCAATTCATTAAGGAGCTTGGGATTCGCTTGGCCCTGTGATGCCTTCATGATTTGGCCCACGAAAAAACCACTTAGCTTCTTCTGTTTCGCCTCGTCTGCCGCGAGATATTGGGCTACTTGATCAGGGTTTGCCGCGATCACATCGTCTACCAACTGCGCCAACGCGCCTGTGTCACTGACCTGTTTTAAACCGCGTTTCGCAATGATCTCGTCAGTTGCGCCTTCACCTTGCCATAGACCATCAAACACTTGTTTTGCCAATTTGCTAGATAAGGTGCCGTCTTCGATTCGCCCAATCAATCCAGCGAGGGCCTCAGCGGATACGGGACTCGACTCAATTGTCAGATCTGCGCGATTGAGTGCGCCCGAAAGATCTCCCAGAATCCAGTTTGCTGCGGGTTTCGCTGCCCCGCCCAGGCTGACAACCTCTTCGAAGAAGGCCGCGGTAGCGTGATCAGGCACTAGCAGCGCCGCGTCGTAATCGCTGAGTTCATATTCGCTAACGAACCGAGCGCGTTTAGCGGCAGGTAGTTCCGGAAGCGAGGCGCGCACCGCTTCAATATAGGCCTCGTCGATTTCTATTGGGAGTAAGTCCGGCTCAGGAAAGTAACGATAATCATTGGCCACTTCTTTTGAACGCATGGACCGAGTTTCATCTCGCTCGGCATCGTAAAGCCGCGTTTCCTGCGTAATGCTGCCCCCGCTATCAAGGATATCGGACTGTCGCTCGACTTCACTATGGATGGCGCGTTCCACGAAGCGAAATGAGTTCACATTTTTAATTTCGGTGCGGGTGCCGAGCACGTCGCTGCCGGTTCGACGCAGAGAAATATTGATGTCGCACCGCATCGATCCCTCCGCCATATTGCCGTCGGAGATGCCGAGATAAGTGACTAGCGAATGTAACGCCTTCAGGTATGCCACAGCTTGCTCGGCGGAGCGAAAATCGGGCTCCGTTACAATTTCCAACAGCGGCGTTCCCGCGCGGTTGAGGTCAATGCCCGATTCTTGATTGAAGATATCGTGAACTGACTTGCCTGCATCTTCCTCCAGATGTGCGCGAGTAATTCTGATGGGGAGCAAAGAGCCGTCTTCCATCGGGACTTCAAAAACTCCCTCACAGACGATCGGCGAAAAGAACTGACTGATCTGGTAGCCCTTGGGAAGGTCGGGATAAAAATAGTTTTTTCGGTCAAAAATCGATCGTCGCCCGATTCGAGCGCCGATACCCAGACCAAACTTAACAGCGAAGCGCACAGCCTCCTCGTTGAGCACCGGTAACATTCCCGGCATCCCCAAATCTACCGCGTCGGCTTGCACATTGGGCGGTGCGCCAAATTGGGTTGAGGAGCCCGAGAAGATTTTAGACTCCGTGGCCAGTTGCAGGTGCACTTCGAGGCCCATCATGGTTTCCCATGTCATGGCTGCCACTCCTCAATGGGCGGGCGCGCCAGATGCCAATCGGTATCTAGCTGCAGACGGTGTGCGGCGTTCAAGATGGTGCTTTCTTCGAAGGGTTTGCCAATCAACTGCAAACCCACGGGCATCCCGTTTATGAGTCCAGCGGGAGCTGAAAGGCCCGGCAATCCAGCGAGGTTTACTGCAAGTGTGTAGATGTCTTCCATGTACATTGCGATCGGGTCCTGTTGCTTTGCACCGAAGCGAAATGCGATTCCTGGAGCCGATGGTCCGGCGATGACATCTACCGATTGAAAAGCCTTGCGGAAATCATCGGTGATCACCCGACGTACCTGTTGTGCTTTGTTAAAGTAGGCATCATAGAAGCCAGCCGATAGCGCATAGGTGCCCACCAGAATGCGCCTCTGTACCTCCTCACCGAACCCCTCGCTCCTCGAGCGGAGATAAAGGTCCTCGAGGTCTGCAGGATCGGCACAGCGATAACCAAAACGGACCCCGTCATATCGCGCCAAATTTGCTGAGGCTTCAGCGGGTGCCAGCACATAGTATGTGGCAATGGCGTAGTGGCTGTGCGGTAAATCAATATCAATGAGCTGAGCCCCGGCCTTTTCAAGCTGCGACAGTGCGGACATGACCTGTGCTCGGACTGAGGAGTCCAAATCGTCGTTGAAGTATTCCCTGGGCAACCCAATGCGCAGTCCAGCAACATCACCGGAGAGTTCGCTGAAGAAATCGGGCACGGCCAGGTCCGCTGAGGTCGAATCGCCAGCGTCCAGCCCGGACATGGCAGTCAGCATATGGGCACAATCTGCTGCCGATCTCGCCATCGGTCCGGCCTGATCCAAGGAGGAGGCAAAAGCAATAATGCCCAACCGCGACACCCTGCCGTAAGTCGGCTTCAGGCCGGTAATGCCGCATAACGAGGCTGGCTGCCGAATGGAGCCTCCGGTATCGGTTCCTGTTACCAGCGTCGCCATCCCTGCAGCAAGCGCGGCTGCCGAGCCTCCGGAGCTTCCTCCGGGCACGCATTGAGTGTCCCAAGGATTTTTGACGGTGCCGAAGAAACTCGTTTCGTTGGAGGAGCCCATCGCAAACTCATCCATGTTGCATTTGCCGAGCATGACGACACCAGCGGTTTTCAATTTGGCAACCACCGTGGCGTCATATGCGGGTATGAATTGCTCCAACATCCGGGAGCCGCAGGTGGTGCGAATGCCTTGGGTGCAGAAGATATCCTTGTGCAGTAGCGGAATTCCCGTCAGCATGGTTGCTTTGCCACGGGACAGCCGTTTATCAGCGCGACGCGCATCATTAAGCGCTTGCTCCGCACAGACCGTCACTACGGCATTAAGTTTGCCATTGAGCAGATCAATGCGCTCCAAAAATGCTTGAGTCAGCTCTTCGCTGGAGATCTGACGCTGCGTCAGCATCCCATGAAGTTCGCTCACCGACGCATGTAGCACCGCGCTGTCGACCATCAATCAATCACCTTGGGTACCAGGAAGTAGCCTCGGTCCTGTTGGGGTGCAGACGCCATCAGTGCCTCACGCTCATCGCCACCCGTCACCACATCAGGGCGGAGTCGCTGCACCATATCATGGGGGTTGGACATAGGCGCCACCCCTTCCGTATCGATGGTATTCAGTTCATTGACCAATTGCAGAACGCGGCCAAAACGCTCGGTCACCTCTGGCAGGTCAGAGGGCGCTATGGCGAGTCTGGCGAGTAACGCCACTTTCTCGACATCTTCTTGGGAGATGGACATGGGAGCTTTCCTTACCGCAGGCCGCGAAAACTAACACACTTGCGGCTTGCCCAAAAACCCCTGCATTGCTACATTCCCCCGGCACAGGACGCCGCAAGCGCTGATTTTAGGGGGCATTTTTTGCAGTGAGCATGCCCCGACCCGCTTCTACCGAGTGACTGAGGCGGCGTGACAGACGCTGTGGCGGCGAGCCGCTTTTTTATTCAGGAAACGATAATGTTCAAACGCCTTCGGGGGATGTTTTCTACTGACCTGTCGATTGACCTCGGCACCGCCAATACACTTATCTATGTCAAGGAGCGGGGCATTATCTTGGATGAGCCCTCCGTAGTGGCGATACGCATTCACAACGGACAGAAATCGATTGAGGCTGTGGGTAAGGAGGCGAAACGCATGCTCGGGCGTACTCCGGGAAATATTCAGGCCATTCGCCCATTAAAAGATGGGGTGATTGCTGATTTCCAGGTCACCGAGAAAATGCTCCAGCACTTCATTGCCAAGGTCCACGAAAGTCGCTTTATTCGGCCCAGTCCAAGGGTGCTGATTTGCGTTCCCTGCATGTCTACACAGGTAGAAAGGAGAGCGATTCGCGAGTCTGCGCTCAGCGCTGGCGCCAGAGAGGTTAAGTTGATCGAGGAGCCCATGGCGGCGGCAATTGGCGCTGGCCTGCAGGTCGATGAAGCCTCTGGGTGCATGGTAGTCGATATCGGTGGCGGTACTACTGAGATCGCCATCATTTCTTTAAACGGCGTGGTTTACAGAGATTCTATTCGCATTGGCGGAGACCGTTTTGACGAAGCAATCGTGTCTTATGTGCGGCGCAAATACGGAAGCTTGATTGGTGATTCCACTGCCGAGCGTATTAAGCAGGAAGTCGGCTGCGCCTACAAATCAGGCGAGTTAAAAGAGATTGATGTGCGTGGTCGGCATCTTGCAGAGGGTGTACCCCGCAGTTTTACCCTGACCAATGAGGAAATTCTGGGTGCGCTTGAAGAGCCACTGGAAGCCATGATGCGGGCCGTAAAGCTGGCGTTGGAGCAGTCCCCTCCCGAGTTGGCTGCGGACATTGCCGAATCGGGCATAGTACTGACGGGCGGCGGTGCGCTACTGACAGACATGGACAAGCGGATTGCAGAAGAAACCGGTCTGCCTGTGATCGTCGCCGAGGACCCATTGACCTGTGTGGCCCGAGGGGGAGGTAAAGCACTTGAGTTAATGGATCGTCATGTGCTGGACCTGCTCTCGACAGAGTAATTCGCGGGCGACTGGAGCAGCGTCATTAAACCGCTTTTCCTGAAACAAAGTCCTGTCAGCGCCTGGTTTATGGTGCTGGCAACGGTCTGCCTGTTAGCACTCTTTTTTCTCAGAGATCATCCGCGCGTGGTTGGTATTCAGAAGATGGCTATAGACGGGGTCGCAATTACCACAGGTGTCATCTTGGCTCCGGTTGAGGCCTGGGATCGAATGGTTGCGGCCATGAACTCGCGGAGTCATTTGCAAGAGGAGGTTCTCCGATTGCAGCAGGAAAACCGCGTGCTTAAGGGACAGAGTCAGCGGCTTGCAGCGCTTCTGTCGGAAAACGCGCGGTATAAAGCTTTACTTCGTTCAGCGCAGCTAATTGATGACGAACTTATCGCCGCACAGATCATCGCGGTATCACCCGACCCCTCACGACATATCGTGGTCGTAGACAAAGGTACGCTCGATGGCGTGCAACAGGGCCAACCCATGCTCGGAGAGGAGGGATTGATGGGGCAAATCATCCTCAGTGGTGAGCGAAACAGTCGAGCAGTGCTGATCACGGACAGCGCGCACGCGCTTCCGGTTCAGGTGAATCGCTCGGGTTTAAGAGCCATCGCAGAGGGTAGCGGTGCCATCGATCGCCTGTTGATTCGACACCTGCCTGCCAAGTCCGACATTAGAGTGGGGGACTTATTGGTCACCTCGGGTCTGGGGGGACGTTTCCCGAATGGATATCCCGTGGCCCGCGTGACAGAAGTGGTGATATCTGAGGGAGAGGCTTTCGCATTGGTAACGGCTGAGCCGATTTCAGCGCTGGATCGAGGGCGTTACGTTTTAGTTTTGCAGCGAACCGTCGGGAGCGGGGCGGAGTCATAGTGGAGCGCGCCAGGGCGTCGTGGGTGATTTACCTGTCGCTGGTTTGCGGACTGCTTTTTATGTTGCTTCCGTTCCCTCTGGAATGGCGCATATTCAGGCCCGATATCGCTACCCTGACACTGTTTTATTGGGTGCTTGCTCTGCCCCAACGTGTGGGGGTAACCACTGCTTTTTTTCTGGGTCTGGGTCAGGATCTTATTGAGGGATCACCGGTAGGGCTGTCCTCTCTCGGTTTAATGATTTCGGTCTTGGTATTGCTCTCAAATTATCAGCGCATCCGTCAGTTCGACGGTGTTCAGCAATCATTGATGATTTTGGTGCTGCTGATGCTGACCTCGGGTGCGGAGCAGTGGCTCAGAAATGGCATGGGCATGCCCGGTCTGCCCTGGCTGGGATTAGTGGGGCTTTTCTGTTCGACGGTTTGCTGGTTGGTTGTCAGAGAAATTCTGCGTTCACTCAGACGTTACTACGAGGTCAGCTAATTCATGGTGCTCTTGCTTGCATCGGCCAGCCCAAGGCGCAGGGCGCTCCTCTCCCAATTGGTTAACGATTTCGATACCGTTGACCCAGATATAGACGAGTCTGTGTTGCTCAATGAGAGCCCGCTCGACTACGTTGCACGGCTGTCGGTGGAAAAAGCACAGCGATATGCCTCGGCGGACCGCGCCGTGCTGGGTGCCGACACCACCGTCGCAATAGGATCGAGCATTTTAGGAAAGCCCGACGGCCCCGAGAGCGCCAGAGCGTTTTTACAGCGTCTTTCTGGTTGTACCCATGAGGTATATACGGCGATTACATTAAATATTGCGGGCCGCGCTTTGACTCGCAAAGTGACCACTTTGGTGACGTTCGCGCATTTGTCAGAGAACGTTATCACTCAATATTTGATGATGGATGAGTATGTGGGGAAGGCGGGTGCTTACGCCATTCAGGGATACGCGGGGGCGTTCGTCAGCAGGATAGAAGGTAGCTATAGCGCGGTCGTTGGCTTGCCCCTGTGCGAAACACGGGAACTTTTGTTAACCGCCAATATCCCGGTCAGATATGGCTAGGGGGCTCCCTCAACTATTGGGTCGAATTATCTGGCCTCTGATGGTGGTCACCTTGGTGGGTTTGGCCATTTATGTCAGTAGCGGTCGATTGGCGATGAGAGCCATCTCCAACGCGCAGTCCGAGGTCTCAGCCGTGTTGTCATCCCTGGCGAACGGCGATGTCTCAATAGGCGCGATAAAAGGGGAAATGGCCGGATTTTCTCCTCGCATCCAAATCGAGGATTTGGCCATTCGCGATGATGCAAGCGGGGAATGGCTCAATTTGCCGAGCGTCTCTATTCGTCTCGATGCGTGGGCGAGCTTATTGTCGGGTGGACTTCGTTTTGATGAGGTCCTTCTGACAAAACCTGTTTTTCGCGCTCTGCCGGGTCCCAGGCGGCAAGATCAGCCTTTACCCCCGGGCTTAGAAGGCTTCTTGAATGGGTTTGAGCGGCTGGTGATCCGGGAGGCGCGGCTTCTGGAGAGCCCTCAAGCCGAGACTCAGTCCCTGTTGGCGCGAGCGCTCACCCTTGATCTGGATATGGTCAGAGAAGGGAGCCGCAGAGATCTCAAAATCTCGCTCCATTCGGACGAGGGAGAGGTATTCGCTGCGGAAGGTTTTGGTACTGGAGACCCTCGCAATTACAAAAAGTTTTCTGGTGAATTTCATGGTTTCGTTACGGGGGACGGATTAGGGCTGGCGGCACAGGCGCTCGGGGTAACGCTGGCCGCAGAGGGCAGTGCCAACTTCTGGCTCAGTGTTTCTCAGGAGCGCGCTGACGTCACGCTGCAAACCGACTTTAAAAATATTATCGAGACCGGCACTGATCGCGTGGTGCTGGAGGGTGTTTCTTTTTCTGCGGCTCTAGAAGGGGTGTCTGATCAGCCCCATCTCTGGATTGAAGACTTAAAACTGGCTCACACTGACGAGGCGCTGTTGGTGGAGCGCCTGCAGTGCGCTGACGCAGAACGCGGATGGCAATGCAGGTCGCGAGAGCTGGAGATCGCTCCATTAATCGATCTTTTGCTGGCGAGCGAGGTGTTGCCGGAGAAGGCCAGCAAGATCCTCGCCACCTTGAATCCTAGCGGTCGTATTGAGGCGATATCCGTTGAGACAGCCCAATTAGATCAGCCGCTAGAGAATTGGGCGGCATCAATTGTCGTGGCTGATGCGACGACTCAACCCTACCGCACTGTGCCCGGGCTTGGTGGGATAGATGCCAGTATTGTCGCAAACCAAGATGGCGCGGAGGCCTGGGTGCTGACCGAGGATTTTGCGCTGGATTTGCCGGGCGTCTATGAGGTTCCCATTACTTTGCAATCCGTGACGGGAGTGCTCTCGGGCCATTGGCAAAAAGACGCGCTTTTTCTGGAGGATGGACTTTTTCTCGCAGCTGCGCCGGATCATACCGCCACCGTACAGTTCGAAATTGACATTCCCTTTTTCAAAAATGCGTCGATCGAGAGAGAGATGCGGCTGGCGGTGGCGTTGAGTGAGGCGCCAATCAGTGTGCGCGATGCTTATGTGCCCAAGCGGCTACCGACACCTGCGTACCAATGGCTGAAAGCTGCATTGCCAGCCGGCCAGGTCGAGTCGGCTGCGTTCCTGTGGTTCGGTGGGTTCAGGCCGTATGGTGACCCTTCGCAAACCATGCAGCTGGCTGCAAATCTCAGTGACGTAACCCTTGAGTACCAAAAGCAATGGCCGCAGATTGAGCTGGCAGAGGGGCTTTTGCGTCTCGACGATACCGATATCGATATCTGGTCTTCAAAAGCTTCGACCGAGGGGCTCATTTTGAACAACACCTCCGTGGGCTTGCGCCTGAGACCTGAGAGGTCTTGGTTGCAAGTCCGCGCGCATTCGGAAAGCGATGTAAACGGCCTCAAGCAGGCTCTGTATGGGTTGCCGCCCTTTGAGATTGTCAGGCCATTGCTTGACGACCTGACGACAACCGGTGCTGCCAGTACAGATTTGATGGTCGGCTTTGACGTTCGTGATATCGCCCAATCTGTCGAAGTTGAGGTCGACGTGGACCTCGCTTCGGTCACAGTCGACTCTGCTTTGCTTGGTTTGACGGCTGAGCGTGTCTCGGGCGGATTGTCCTATGAGACCGAGCGCGGGTTTGAGAGTGATGATCTCGGTGGCGTTTTGTTTGGGCGCGAACTGAAAGTAGAGATGAAACCGGAATTAAGCAGAACCGCTGATGCCTTGCTCGCCGCTCAGCTCAACTTCGATCTGGACATAAAAGACATCATGACATGGCGCTCTGTTTCGATAGTGCCTCCCATAGATGGCGTTATACCGATGGAAATTATGGTCACCGTCGCGGATCAAATAACGGTTGAAGTGGCGTCCGATTTGGAGGGTGCGAGGATCGACTTACCTCGACCATGGGGAAAAGCAAGAGAGAGTTCAGCCCCGCTTAGATTGGTTTGGCATGATCGTGGTTGGGCAGATTGGGAAGTGTTCTGGTTCGGGCGTTTCTCTGCCACTGTGAACACATCAGAGGGCGAGCTATCGAGCGCTTCGATTGATCTAACGCCGAGAACACGACCTCCCAAAGAACCTCAGACTGCCGCCGGCGCGGGTATTCATATAACTGGCCTCCTGCCGCAACTTGACCTTGTCGAGTGGTTCGACACGCTGACGGCGGCCGCGACTGGAGAAGCGCCTCGGCCCGCAATGACAGTTGATGAACTTCGCGTTGAACAATTGCTGTGGCGCGGCCAACCCCTGGGCAGTCTGAATCTGTCAGTAGTGTCGGATCGTGAGTCGTTTAGCTCTGAGTTTATGTTGCCCTGGTTGCGAGGCAGTTATCACCAGCAGATCGCCGCACCAATATCTGAATCCGCCGCGGATTTTGATGCTGACCTCGAGCGGATTTTATCGATTGAGCGTTTGGATGTTTCGGGCATCCCAGAATTTGAGAATCCGATGGGGGACGAGACTGAAATGGCTCTCTCCTGGGAGCCATTGCCGGTCACTATCAGTAACGTTTACCGAGGAAGCAATCGGTTAGGAGGTATCGACTTTACGGTCGCGGATCTGCAACCCGATCGCTGGCACCTCACAGGGGTGGCGGGAGACTTGATCGGAGCCACCTTGTTATCCGACAGTCAAGTTGCGTGGCAACGGTCGCAAGGTGGAGAGGTTACCTCGCTGGCGTTGGCTGTCGAATTCAATAATCTGGGCTCCAGTCTCGAGTCTCTCGGTGTCGAACCCATTGTGCAGACGCGAGGCGGCGCAATTGATATCGATTGGTCATGGACCGGCAGTCCCGGTCTGTTTGATTTGAAGACGGTCTCAGGGTCTATGGACTTGACGATGGAATCGGGTTCTTTCGTCTCAGCCAATGCTGAAGCCGCTGGCGCAATGCGGCTGCTGAGTTTGATGAATTTGGCGGGGCTTTTTCAGCGCGCAAATATAAACCAGCTTTTTGATCCGGGCGTCACTTTTGATCGTGCCGCCGGCACTGTTGAATTTAATCAGGGCGCGCTGCGTATTCCCGGATTCTCTGTCGAGGGGTCAGGCGGTTATTTTACTTTAGCTAGCGACATCGATTTACGTGAGGAAACCGTTGATGGTGAGCTGGTGGTTACCTTGCCTTTGGTTGATAACATTCCCTGGGTAGCCGCCTTGGCTGGCGGTTTACCTATTGCTGCGGGTGCCTACGTGATCAGTAAGGTCTTTGAGGAGCAGGTAAATCAACTTTCCAGTGGCGTGTATTCAGTCAGTGGCGATCTAAATAACCCCGAAGTGATATTCAGACGGGTATTCGACGCAGAGGCAACCGCTCCCGCCCCTGGGAGTCAATCCTCGAAAGAGCCTGCCTCTTCAAGTCCGGCAAGATAGCGAAATAGTTTTTTGCCATGTGCTTTTTCATTGCCTTTGCTGAGCTCTGTCTGATACTGACGGCGCCACTGGCGCAATAGGGCGGGTTCTGCTGTGGGCCATATAGCGAGAAGCTCTCCTAAGGCATCGTCGCCCTCCGATATGAGCTTGTCCCTCGCAGATTCGATTCGATGCTGTTTTTGTACGTTATTGTTGTGGCGCTGATCCCGCACCTGCAGCGCTTCCTCGATGTTGGAGGGGTCTATTGAGCGCATCAGCTTCCCAATAAATTGGAGCTGTCTTCTCAATCCGCCCCTGGCCGTAATGCGCCGAGCCTGATCAACTGCCTCTCTGAGTCGCTCATCCTCAATATTAATGGCGTCCAGTTCAGCTTGTGGCAGCGCGACTAATCGCTCGCCTAATTGCTGAAGAGCATGCATTTGTCGTTTGCGCTCGCTCTTGCTGGGACCGCCTTGTTCTAACTCGACATTCTCTTCATCGCTCATAGGCAAGTTTTATTTATCCATAAAACCAAGTCGCGAGACCAAGGAAAGTGAGGAATCCAACGATGTCGGTCACCGTCGTTACAAGAACGCCACCGGCTAATGCTGGATCGATGTTGAGGCGCTGTAACACCAGGGGCAAACCCGCCCCCGATAAGCCCGCGGTGACGAGGTTAATCAGCATTGCAAAAGCGATAATTAAGCCCAGCGTAAAGTCGTCAAACCAGAGTGAAGCGGTAATTGCTACGACTGCCGCCCAAAGTATGCCGTTGATCAAACCGATGAGTGATTCGCGCCCAATTAACCACAACTGATTTCGATCATTAATCTGTCCCATCGCCATGGCGCGAATCAGAATGGTCAAACTCTGGGTTCCCGCGATACCTCCCATTGACGCCACCACGGGCATCAGCACCGCCAAGGCGACGACTTTTTCAATAGTTCCCTGAAAGAGGCTGATGACAGAGGAGGCGAGCAATGCGGTCGCCAAATTAATTGCGAGCCAAACGGCTCTTCTCGGCGCTGACTGCCAAACGGTTGCAAATGTGTCCTCTTCAGCGAGGCCCGCTAGCGAGGTCAGTGAATGGTCTGCTTCTTCAATGATCACGTCGACGACGTCGTCGATGGTGATTCGACCCAGAAGTTTACCCGTTTCATCTACGACAGGGGCGGAGATCCAGTCATTACGCTCAAACCGACGCGCTACCTCTGTTGCAGGCATATTTGCGGCGATGGCTTCCTGATCGGTAATCATCATTTCCCGAACGGACACCGCAGGATCAGAGACAAGAAGCGTGCGGATGGGTAGGAGGCCCACCAGTTTGTCACTGCGATTAACGACAATGAGGCTGTCCGTGTTCTGAGGTAGCTCGACGTGGCGTCGCAAATATCTGAGGACAACATCGAGTGTTAGATCGGCGCGTATGGTGATGGTGTCGGTGCTCATCAGTCCGCCGGCGACATCATCAGGAAAACGCAGTACGGTTTGCAGTCTTTGCCGATACTGCTCATCCATGATCGCCAGCACTTGCCCCGTGACGTCCTCGGGCAGTTCATGCAGGATGTCTGCGACGTCGTCGTCGTCAAGTTTTTCAACAATGCCGGCCAACGCCTCGGGGGCTCGATCAATCAGAATTGCGCTGCGGAGCTCGTCTGGTAGCTCATTAACGACCAGCGCTTCCTGCTCCGACTGCAGCAAACCCAGCAGCAGGGCGCGATAGTCGGGTGGCGAGGAACTCAAAAGATAAGCGACATCGCCGGGAGGCATTTCCGCGAGGATCCCCGCCACATCACCCAGCGTCCCGGCCCGCAGTGCCTGATCGATGCGCTCGGATTTCGTAGGGAAGTTTGCGGGTGAATTCAACGGTGGGCCTCCTGTGCTGCGCCTATTATCCCCAGCACTGGAGGGAGGTCTAGCCGGTGGGCCCGATTTGCGACTTATTCCAACTCGCCGAAACCAGAATTAAACAATGTCTCTATCGCGTCCCGGGCGGCGGTTTCATCCTCTCCGGAGATATTGAGAATAATTTCCGACCCCTGACCCGCTGCCAGCATGAGTACTGACATGATGCTTTTAGCATCAATTTCCCGACCGTTAAAACGCAGGGTGATTTCGCTACTGAACCGGCTGGCGCAGTCCACAACTTTTGCTGCGGGACGAGCGTGCAATCCCAGCGGGTTGACCACTCTGAGGATAGATTCGCTCATGACGGCTCGCTCGTTATTAGATGGCGGTGTCGAAGTTGCGTCGCAGGGTAGTCTTTCAGGACGTCGGCATGAAGCCTTTCCGCCACATAGACAGACCGATGCTGGCCACCCGTGCAGCCGATGGCGATGGTGAGGTAGCTTCTATCGCTTTGGTTGAAGTCCGGGAGTGTCTCGCTAATAAATGTCTTGATGCGATTGTAGATAGTCAGTGTTTTCGGATCTGATTCAAGGAAGAGCTTTACGGGATCGTCAATTCCTGACAAGTGCCTCAGCGGTTCTTCCCAGTAGGGATTCGAGAGCCCTCGCGCATCGAATACAAAGTCGGCGTCGGTGGGCATGCCTTTTTTGAAGGCAAAAGATTCGATCATGATAGATAGGCCGTCTCGCCTTTCTATAACGCGCCTAGTTATCGCATCCCTGAGGTCGCGCGGCGACAGATCGGTCGTGTCAATCAGGAGGTCAGCTTGGGCTGCGATGAACTCAAGATGCCGTCGTTCCCGAGAAATTGCCTCGGGCAATGAATTGTTTGGGCCCGCGAGCGGATGGCGGCGACGCGTTTCGCTGAACCGCTTAAGCAGAATGTGGGGCTGGGCGTCGAGGAAAATGACCAGAGAATCCTTGGTTTTCAGGATTTCTTGCAGTGAATTGGTTTCCCCCTCCCGCTCCGGGCTCATAGCGCGCGCGTCTATGCACACTGCAATGCCTTTAAATCGATCGTAGTCGCGATGTTGGAGTACTTCTCTCGCAAAATCTGCCATCATTCTGGGAGGCAGATTATCCACGCAGTAATAACCCTCATCCTCAAGCAGTCGCAGAGCGCTACTCTTGCCGGCGCCGGAGCTGCCGCTGATGATGATGAGTCGCGGGGTCATACCAGTCCGCCCCTCTCCGCTATGTCCGACAGTTCACTCGGCTGAGTCGCCTGCCTGATTGCAGCGCGGGTTGATTCTTTGGAAAGCAGTTCGACTGCGCCCGCTAGCAAGTTAAGGTGATCCTGGGTGGCTTGAGAGGGCACCAATAGCACTAAAATTATGTCTACCCCAATGCCATCCGACGCAGAGAAGTCTACCGGGTCGGTCAATGACATCAGACAGCCTAGCGGTGCAACGCACTCCTCGATCCGACAGTGGGGAATAGCGACACCGTCGCCCAAAGCCGTACTACCTAATTTCTCCCTGTCCAACAACCCGCGATAGACGGCCTCTTTGGGTAGTCCAGCTACGTCTCCGAATGCCTCTGCGGCACTCTCGAAAACTCTTTTTTTGCTGCTAACAGAGAGCCGGCTGAAGACCAATAGGTCAGCGAGTTTGGTCTCTAAGGTGAGTGACATCGGTCAGTGTCCTCGTCGCTTTTCCTTTTGTTTTATGACCTGACGGTCCAGCTTTTCGGCGAGAGCGTCTATCGCCGCATACATATCATCCGATTCAGACGAGGCAAAGAGATCGGCGCCCGCCACGTGGAGATTCGCTTCTGCCTTATGTTGATGTTTCTCCACGACCAATGTGACGTCCGCTCGAGTGATGTGGTCGCCGTGGCGCTCTATTGGTGCAAATTTTCCCTCTACGTGCTCACGAATCGCTGGTGTTACATCGAGGTGATGTCCGCTAATGGTCAGGTTCATGGGGCGCTCCTTCTAGACGTGTTACTTTATTTAGTTTAGGCGTTTACGTTCATTGGAGGGGGGAATAGCGAGTTGCTCTCTGTATTTGGCGATGGTTCTTCTCGCTACTGATATTCCCTGATCCTTCAGTAGATTACATAACTTGGAGTCGCTGAGCGGTTTGCGCGCATCCTCGGCTCCTACCAATTGCTTAATTGCTGCTTTTATCGCAGTAGATGAGCTGTCACCACCGTCATCGCCAGTCACCCGGCTGGAGAAAAAATATTTGAGTTCAAAGGTGCCTCTCGGCGTGTGTATGTATTTTCGGGTGGTGGCTCGCGATACCGTCGACTCGTGGAGTTCAACCTCTGATGCAATATCTGCCAGCACCAGCGGCTTCATCGCAATCTCGCCGAGTTCCAAAAACTTTTTCTGATGCTCTACGACCTTGGTTGCTACTTTGAGCAACGTTTCATTGCGGCTTTGTAGGCTCTTCATGAACCAACGGGCTTCCTGAAGGTGCTCTTTTACGTAGCCTCGATCAGAAGAGGAGCCACCGTTCAGCGCAGACACATAGTGCTCGTTGACGCGAAGTTTCGGCGCGATATCCGGGTTCAGTTCGACAAGCCAGCGTCCGTTTCTCTGATGGACGAAGACGTCGGGTGTGACATATTCAGTCTGATCTCCGCCAATCTTGGCCCCGGGAGTTGGATCAAGGGATCGGATCAAACCGACGGCGGCTTCAAGTTCGGATTCTGTTGTTCTGAGCTTTTTAGCGAGTTGCCGTGGGGGGGCAGTGGGCAACTGTGCGAGGTGTCGGCTGACAATTGCTCCCGCCAGCTCACGGTAGGGAGTGTCAACGGGGAGCTGTCTGAGTTGGATGAGTAGGCATTCTCTGAGATCAATCGCAAATACCCCGGAGGGTTCAAAGTGCTGCAGTCTGTGCAGAACGGCAATGACTTCGTCGAGCTCTACTTCCTCTAGGTCAAGTTCGCGGTGAATACTTTCGGGATTTTGGGTCAAACGACCATCTGCGTCGACAGCATCAATGAGCGCCAGTGCAATCAGATGATCGACGTTCGATAGCCGGGTCAGGTTCAATTGCCAGAGTAAATGATCGCGCAGTGATTCCTCGGCTGAGTCTCGCTCAGAAAAGTCGGAATCTACCGAACCCAAACTGGGCGGCGGCGCTGAGGAAGGCATGAGATCTTCCCAGGCGGCATCGACAGCTAATTCTTCAGAGGTTTCTTCTGCCGCCGCTTCCTGCGAAAAATCGAGATTTTCTGACTCTGCGGGTACCTCGTTTTCCAGCTCAAGAAGCGCATTCGACTCGAGGGTTTCTTCAATAATCTGTTGCAGATCTGCGGTGCTCATCTGCAGCAGCTTTATGGCCTGTTGCAGTTGAGGGGTGAGGGCTAACTGCTGTCCCAGCTTGAGCTGTAGCGCCTGTTTCATCTGCCTGTTCTATACCGGTGAGGTGCTCAGTCTAGCGCTGGTCAGCGCACATTGGAATAAATTGGCAAGAAACTTGCTGGCTAGGAAGCACGTTCTGAGACGTGCGCAAAGAATGCACTTCCCGTCAGAGGGTGAAGTGGTCCCCTAGATAGGTCTGTCTCACTTTTTCGTCCTGCAAGACGTCCGTGGGGGCGCCCGACGCAATGACGTAACCTTCGCCAACGATGTAGGCCCTCTCACAGATATCGAGGGTATCCCGCACATTGTGATCTGTTATTAAGACGCCGATCCCACGGGCCTTAAGATGGGAAATGATGTCCTTAATTTCGGAAATCGAAATGGGGTCTACTCCTGCAAAAGGTTCATCAAGCAACATCACGGTTGGCTCGGTGGACAGGGCGCGGGCAATTTCGACCCGGCGACGCTCCCCCCCAGATAACGACTGACCCAGCGACTCTGCAAGGTGACTCACGTTGAACTCGGCCAATAAATTATCAGCCAGCGACAGGCGATCTTTCCTACTCAGCTCGCGTCTGGTTTCTAGGATAGCGAGTAGATTGTCCCTCACGGAGAGCTGTCTAAAGATCGAGGCCTCCTGCGGAAGATAGCCAATACCGGCTCTCGCTCTCTTATGCATGGGCATCGACATAACGGACGCGCCGTCCAGACGAATATCTCCCGCATCAGCCGCAACCAAGCCCACGATCATATAAAAGCAGGTGGTTTTTCCCGCGCCATTTGGCCCTAACAAGCCCACAATTTCCCCAGCGCTGACTTGCAACGACACATCCTTGACGATGGGCCGAGCGCCATAGGATTTGGCAAGGTTGTGGACGCTGAGTGTTTTAGTCACTGCCGGGGGGCCGACGCAGGTTTTCTGGAGGAATAACAACCTCAACGCGGCCTTCACCGCTTGCTCCGGGCGCGCCGGCCGCTTTTACTTTTCTTTGCGTCACAAGGTACTCGATTCGGTCGCCAGACAACACGGAGCCATCTTGTGCTATGCGAGCCTCATCAATCAAACGCACCAAATCTTCAGACCTCACGTACTCGATCTGACGGGCCGATGCATCAACCGGCGCTTGATCGCTCGCCGGCTGCTGTACCAAAGTGGCGGGCTGCCCTATCGCCACTATTTTGTCAGCCGCCGCGCTGTCATGTTTTATTGAGATGCGATCGGCCGTAATGCGCAATGATCCTTGAGTCAGGATGACATTGCCCTCGTAGCGCGTTTCGCCAGCACTCTCGTCGCGCACAGCGATATCGGCTTCAATCTGTATCGGTTGATCTCTATCTGAGTCCAGTGCAACGAGATCGACACTGAAGCTGGCAATGCAGAATGCCAACCCGACGATGCCCGGCCGTTTTCGGCTATTCATAATCGGTTCTCACCCGGCCCTTGAGGGTTGCAATATCCTTCACGAGATCCAATTCAAAGCCGGTTCCGATGGTCCGGCTATCCGGGCTGGTCAGGACCACATTACGATTGCCTTTGGCACGTTTTTCGTCGATCAACAGCCACATTGACTCAGTGTCAATCGTGCCTTGCCGCGTGGCTTCGAAAATTCTGACGCCATCCTGTAGAAAGAGTTCGTTCGCATCTTCAAAAAATAGGCCAGAACTCGAATCAATATGCCATTGCGTGCCGTCCGTGTTTTCCGAGAAAAACTGGATGCCTTCAAGGGCCGTTTCGTCACGGCCTTCTTTACGTTCAGCGCTATCAATCGCGAGTACATCTGCCACCTTGCCGTCAGCGGCAAACTGGGTTCTGACCCCCGAATGGAGGTAGCTGGTCACCAGTTCTCTGCCGTCGGTGAAGGCGCTCGGGTCCAGCGATACGTCGGGCGCCAAGCGATGCCAAAATACGGCGGCCATCGCCAATCCCACCAGCGCCAGTAAAAAGGCTTTCAACGATCCGCCTCTTGGTATGGAATCTCTTTTTCCTGCGCTGCAAGAATGAAGTCACTCAGCGATCGCACAGCGCCACGACCGCCAGGGAACGGCGCTATCCAGTCGGCTTGATCGAGGACAGCCTTTACGGCGTCATTGGGGCACGTGGCCAGTCCTACCATGCCAAGCGGGCCGAGATCCGGTAAATCATCTCCCATGTAGGCGACTTGGGCCGGTGCTATATCCTGAGCTTCCAGAATTTCGAGCAATGCTTGCCGCTTGTCTTCACGGCCTTGCAATACGATGCTGACCGATAACTCCTTCATCCTGCGAGCCACCGCCTCTGAGGATCGCGCCGTGATAATGCCGACCTCAATACCATTATCGATGAGTCGCTTGATGCCTAGCCCATCTTTGACATTGAAGGCTTTTATCTCGCCCTGGTCGGTGCCGCCGTAGAACACCGAGCCATCTGTCAGCACCCCGTCAACATCCAGTACCACCATGCGCACAGTTTCGGCCAGCTGGGCCGCTCTACCCGTCATGAAATGCCCGCCTTTAAAAGTGCCAACAACGTCACCACGCCACAGACTGATTGGGAGTCATCGACGATAATTAAGGAGCTGATGCGTCGGCGTTCCATGATACCCAGCGCCTCCGCCGCGAGCACTTCCTCGGAGATGGTTGTGGGTGTATCTGACATCACAGTCTCGAGTGACGTGTGTTGAAGGTTGTGTTGATTTTCTATGGCTCTGCGAAGGTCGCCATCTGTGAAAACCCCTCGAAGCTTGCCACCTTTATCTGCCACAGCGGTCATGCCCAGGCCTTTGCGGGTAATTTCATCCAGAGCGTCGATCAGTGTTGCAGTGGGTAGCACGCGCGGGATTTCGTCGCCTTTGACCATCACGTCACTGACCCGCAATAGTAACCTTTTGCCAAGTGCTCCCCCGGGATGCGAGAAGGCAAATTCTTCTGCGGTAAAACCTCGTGCTTCCAGGACGGCAATCGCTAATGCGTCTCCCATTACCAGAGCGGCGGTTGTACTGGACGTGGGAGCCAAATTAAGCGGGCAAGCTTCCGACTCCACGGACGCAAGGAGATGCACGGCGGAGGCCTGCGCTAGCTCGCTCTCGGCGTCTCCGGTGATACTGATGAGCGGAATATCCAAGCGCTTGATCAAAGGGAGCAGTGTGATTATTTCTTGGGTATTCCCACTATTCGAGAGCGCAAGGACGCAGTCGCTGCGTGTGATCATTCCCATATCACCGTGAGAGGCTTCTCCCGGATGGACAAAAAAAGCAGGGGTACCCGTGCTAGCCAGTGTGGCAGCGATTTTTCCTGCGACGTGGCCACTCTTTCCCATCCCGGTTACAACCACGCGCCCGGTTGTATTCATTAGCAGACGACATCCTGCCGCAAAGGCCGGTCCGATAGCGTCAAGGAGCGCCAGCACCGCGGCACTCTCAAGACCTATGGTCCGTTTGGCAGAGTCAATCAGTAACTGGTCAGAGTCAGAATGCATAGTTCACGGCGAGTCTAGTAGCCAAAAGTAGTAGCCGGCGTAACATAGAAGAAGTGCGAATCCCGTGCCGCGTCTCAGTTCGCCAGAGCCTTTTTCCCGATTCCAACCCCATAACGCAGCGAGTGCAAGCAACAGAGTTGTGAGAAATACCGTGGCAAGGTCTCTTGAGAGGACCTCCGGGTCCAAAATCAGATTGCCCCACAGACCTGGGATGGCGAGTACCAGCAAAATATTGAACATATTGGAGCCGACCACCGCGCCGATCGCCATGTCGGCGTGGCCTTTGATGGCGCTCATCACCGAAGCAGCCAGTTCCGGCAGGCTGGTCCCCACCGCCACTATCGTCAGTCCGATAATCAATTCAGAGACGCCCAGCGCCACTGCTATTTGCGTGGCAGACCATACCAAAACACGGGAGGAAGCGATAAGTAATATCAGGCCTCCGCTAAACGATAGCCACGCCTGTGTCGCAGAGAGCTTTGGTATTGAAGGTGTGAGAGCGTCAATAGAGGGATCTTTGACATGCTGTGCGATTCGTAGGAAGAAAAAGCTGAGTGCGCAAAGCAGGAAAAAGCTGTCCCCCCGGGACAGTTCAAGATCCCAAATCAGCCACGCGGTGAATAACACGGAGGCAATTAATAGCGGCAAATCAATAAAAGTGGTGCCTCGACGCATCGCGAGGGGCGTGATGAGCAGTGTGACCCCAAGCACAAGGCCTATGTTGGCAATGTTTGAGCCCAGTGCATTGCCCACCGCGAGCGCTCCAGATCCTGTCACTGCCGACATGACCGAAATCAGAATTTCGGGTGCAGAGGTTCCCACCGAAACGACGGTGAGTCCGATCAACATCGGGGTGAGACCAGCACGTTGCGCAATAGCTGAGGCACCGTCGACAAATCGATCTGCGCTCCAGACGAGGGCTGCCAAGCCGGCAGCGATGACCGCTACGTAACCCAATAACATCGCGTTTTCTACTCCTTTAGCGTCAGCGGGTAGTCCTCTCTCTGATCGGGTATCATTCGCCTTCGCAAGGTGCTGCGGTCGCGGGCTCCGCTCCTGATCCCCGGACCCTGACCTTATAAAGTCTGAGGCCGAGAGTGGCAGTTTACCCCAGTCAACCAGTAGGCGTGTGGCGGTAGTGCCTGTGCATTGAAACAACTCGGTCGAAGAAAAGAAGATTGAGCCCAAAACCGATGGAGGTAGGAATTCGTGAACCGCAAAACATTTTTGCTTGCCGTGCTGCTGGGCTGTCTCTCTATGGCTACTGCCACGTTAGCCCAAAATCTCGAGGCGCCCAGGTCTGCCGCAGGGCCGGCGGAGGTGATCACCGACGTGACACAGCGTGTCATGGAGTTGGTTGCGGAGGCTAATACCTATTTTGATCAGGATCCGGATCGCTACTTCGAGGCCATAGATCAAGTGTTGGCTGATTTGGTGGATTGGCGGGGTTTTGCGACCGCGGTCATGGGGGATTACTACAGCCGGGGTCGATCCCTCGACGCCGCCGGACAGGCAGCGTTAAAGGCACAGCGCGATCGGTTCGCCGTTACGCTGAGAGAGGGTCTTATTAGGAGCTACGCAAAAGGGCTTTTGGCCTTTGGTGGAGCGAACATGGAGGTGAAAGGTGTAGAGGCTTCGCCTCAGAGCGCGCGCATCGCTTCGGTTACACAGCTGGTCTACGGTGAGGCGGATCGCGTCTATACCATTCGTTATCAAATGGGACAGTACAAGGATGGCAGCTGGCGTTTACGGAACCTGATTATTGAGACCATCAACCTTGGCGAAATCTATCGAAATCAGTTTGCGGCGCTCGCCAGCGCGGCTAATGACGATCTCGATCGGGTGATCGATGACTGGAATGCAACGATTGCCGAGCAGGCGGAGGAGATGGCGCGTGACTGAACAAGAATTGACTGACCTGCTTTTGCGCGCTTTCCCTGAATCCCAAGTGGCCGTGTCACTGAACGGGGGCCACGTTGATATTCATATTGTCAGTCACGCTTTCGAGGGATTGCGTCCAGTTGCCTGTCAACAAAAGGTCTATGCGCCACTCTCCGCGCTGATAGCAGATGGTACGTTACACGCCGTTAACATCAAGACCGGCACTCCTGCTTCAACCAATAACTGATGGATTCATTTTGCAGAGTTTGATCATTGAGGGTGGGGCACGGCTGGACGGCTCACTGGTTGCTTCCGGCTCGAAAAACGCGGCCCTGCCCATACTGGCGGCCACCTTACTCACGAGCGAGGCCTGCCAGCTAAGTCGCGTACCCAAGCTGAAAGATGTGTCGACCATGTTGACGCTATTGTCCAGCCTGGGTGTTCAGGTGACGCCAACTGGACCTAACAGCGTGTCTATCGACAGTGGCACCGCCACCGAGGCCAAAGCGCCCTATGAACTTGTCAAAACAATGCGCGCGTCGATACTCGTGTTGGGCCCGTTGTTGGCACGCTTCGGCCGCGCGGAAGTGTCCTTTCCGGGCGGGTGCGCCATTGGTAGCCGGCCTGTTGATCTTCACATCAGTGCGTTGGAAGCGATGGGCGCGGAAATTGTTACCGATGGGGGGTATTTGGTCGCGTCCGCGAACGAGGGCCTTTGTGGCGCCGATTTTCGCTTTGGTACCGTCACTGTTGGGGGTACAGAAAACGCGATGATGGCCGCGGCACTTGCCCGCGGCGACACTATTCTCAGAAATGCTGCGTGCGAGCCAGAAATTGTTGATTTAGCAAACTTTCTCAACCAGATGGGTGCGAAGATCTCGGGACAAGGAACCGATACGATTTATGTCAGTGGGGTTCCGGCTCTGGTGGGTTGCTCTTACTCAGTAATGGCGGATCGAATCGAGGCAGGCACATATCTGGTGGCCGCCGCCGCAACTCGAGGCAGGGTGCGCCTCGAGGGAATCTCTGGAGTGATGTTGGGCGTAGTGTTGGAAAAATTGCGAGAATGCGGCGCTACAATTCGCGAGGGCGACGACTGGGTGGAATTAGATATGGAAGGCCGACGCCCCCGTGCGGTTGATGTCGTGACCGCTCCCTTCCCTGGCTTTCCTACTGACATGCAGGCGCAGTTTACGGCCCTTAATACCGTGGCCGAGGGCCGCGCGCGAGTGACCGAGACAATTTTTGAGAACAGGCTCATGCAGGCGCGAGAAATGGAACGCATGGGAGCGAATATTGTTATTGAAACAGATACGGCAATTACAGCGGGTAAAGAGGTATTGCAGGGTGCGCCGGTTATGGCGTCGGATCTGCGTGCCTCAGCAAGTCTCGTTATTGCCGGATTGGTAGCGGAGGGAGAAACGCGTATCGATAGGATTTATCATATCGACAGAGGGTATGAAGACATCGAAGGCAAGCTCCAGACGCTGGGCGCCAATATCCGACGTGTTGACGGCTAACCCGACGGTAACAGTGAATGAATATTGACCATAACCTGACCATTGCGCTCACCAAGGGCCGCATTCTCGACGAGACGCTACCGCTTCTCGCGGCTGTCGGTATCGAGCCGACTGAGCAGTTGGCCTCGAGCAGAAAACTGATTATCCCAACCAATGTCTCGAACATTCATCTGGTGGTGCTTCGAGGGTCGGATGTACCCACCTATGTGCGCCATGGCGCGGCCGATGTGGGCATAGCGGGAAAAGATATGTTGTTGGAGTTTGGTGGCGCAGGAATATACGAGCCCCTCGACCTTGGCATTGCGCGATGTCGACTCATGACCGCTGCTCCCAAAGGCCGGGCCCCTCGGGGTCAGCTGCGACGCGTCAGGGTGGCGACAAAGTTTTTGAATGTGGCCCGCGCGCACTACGCCAAGAAGGGCGTTCACGCCGATCTCATCAAGCTTTATGGTTCGATGGAATTGGCGCCTTTAATGGGTTTGGCTGACGAAATCGTGGATATCGTGGATACGGGGAAGACGTTGGCCGAGAACGGTATGGAAGCGCTGGAGGAGATAGCCCAGATTTCTTCCCGTTTGGTTGTGAATAAGGCTGCGATGCGGACCCGCCACAGCTCGGTAATGACGTTGATCGACGCACTTTCCGCCGTGCTCAAAGAGCGGGGGAGTGGCCTAAAGTGACGAGTCGCTATCTCGCGCGGCTGGACGCGATGGAAGACGGGTTTGCCGAAGATTTCGCGCGCCTGATGGTCAGTCCAGCCCAGGCCGATACAACCTTGGTGAGCAGAGTCGCTGACATTATTTCTGCGGTGTCGCGCGAGGGAGACAAGGCGTTGCTTCGCTTTACCAATGACTTCGACTCGCGCGAGGTGACCGAGATGGCCCAGCTTACTCTGGGTAGCGCGGAATTGGAGGAGGCGGCAAACGCAATTGATCCCGTTGTTCACGATGCACTGTGCGCAGCGGCCGAGCGCATCCGTAGCTTTCATGAGCGCCAACTGACGTCAACATGGCAGTATGAGGATGCCGATGGCAGTCTTCTTGGGCAGCGTGTGTCTGCGTTGGACCGGGTTGGAATTTATGTCCCTGGCGGTCAGGCCAGCTACCCCTCGTCAGTGCTCATGAATGCGATACCCGCCACAGTGGCTGGGGTCTCAGACATTGTGATGGTGGCACCCGCACCCAAAGGTGAGATTAATCCGGTGGTGCTCGCGGCCGCCGGGCTCGCGGGGGTGACCGAGGCTTATACGATTGGCGGTGCGCAGGCGGTGGCTGCGCTCGCTTATGGGACCGAGTCAATAGGCGGTGTCGATAAAATTGTTGGGCCTGGGAACCGTTACGTCGCTGAGGCCAAGCGGCAGGTTTTCGGGCGCGTGGGTATTGATATGGTCGCCGGCCCCTCTGAGATACTCATCATTGCGGATGGCTCAGTCGACCCCAAGTGGTTAACGTTGGATATGTTCGCCCAAGCCGAGCATGACGAATTCGCGCAGGCAGTGTTGTTGTCTCCGGACGAGAGTTATCTGGATGAAATTGCTGCGCGGATCGCGGAGCAGTTACCCCTGATGTCTCGTGCAGCAGTGATTGCCAAGTCTCTCAAAAATCGCGGGGCTTTGATCAAGGTGCCCGATCTGGATGCGGCAGTCAGGCTCAGCAATCGGCTTGCTCCGGAGCACTTGGAGTTGGCGGTGGCTGAACCGCGAGCGCTTCTCGACCAGATTACCGCCGCCGGCGCGATATTTCTGGGCGCTATGTCCTCGGAGGCGTTGGGAGACTACTGCGCTGGACCCAATCATGTCTTACCCACCGCAGGGTCAGCGCGCTTCGCATCGCCACTGGGCGTCTATGATTTTCAGCGACGCAGCAGCGTCATAGAGATTTCGCCTCGTGGTTCACTGGCCTTGGGGGAGATAGCGGCAACATTGGCAGATGCCGAATCCTTGCAAGCCCACGGGCTGAGTGCGCGCGCGCGAATCACCAGGGGCAGCTAGGTCACCCGACCTTGTTGCGAGTGCCTACGACAGCTTCCAGCTCGACCGACTGACCGTCGCGGTCGAGACTGACTCTTAACAGGTGTCCGGGTCTCAGTCGGGCGATCTGCAACATGGCCGCGCGGCCGTCCAAGACAGGTTCACCGTCCAGCGAAGAGATAATATCGTTCAGCCTGATGCCGGCGCGTTCAGCGGGACCTCCGGCGGCGAGATCAGTAACGATCAGTTGCTGAACCAGTGACCCCGACGGCCCCTCAGTCAGTAATACGTCGACACTGACCCCCAGCCAGCCGCGAATGACACTGCCATACTGGACGATGTCATTAAGCACCGACGCCGCGAGGTCGCTGGGTGTGGCGAGATTAATACCGATTCCCGGTGTCTCGCTACCGGCATCATTTCCGGCGGTGTAAATCAGGGTGTTAATGCCAATCAGTTGCCCAGCACTGTCGATGAGCGCTCCGCCCGAGCTCCCCAAATGAATCGTGGCATCTGTTTGGATATAGTCTTCGTAGGTCGACAGTTGCAGGCCGAATCGACCGATGCCTGACACGATCCCTTGCGATACTGAGTGTCCGAAGCCATAGGGGTTTCCAATGGCCAAAACAACATCACCAACAGCAACATCGTTAACGTCTGCGATTCGAATGGGCGTCAGCTCTGACAGGCCGATTTGCAGCACTGCCAAATCCGTGTCCGGGTCTGTCCCAACCACTGAGGCGTTGGCGGATCGTCCGTCGGCCAACAAAACCTGAATCGCATCGGCACCGGCGATGACATGATTATTCGTGACGATATACCCATCGCGAGACAGAATGACCCCGGATCCAAGGGATCGCTCGATGCGCTGTGTGCTGCCTTGGTTAGATCGAAACCGTCTCAGGATCGGTGAGTTCAATCGAGGATCCCTCCGGGTCTCGACTAATTTAGCCGTGTAGATGTTGACCACAGACGGAGTGGCCAGCGCGACGGCGTCGCGGTACCCGCTGTGGGACACCGCATCAGTTGGATTGGGCGAGTCAAGCACCCACTTATCTAAAATGAGCGTCGCCGCCAAGACGCCAACCAGCGCTGGCCAGATGAGTGCAAGCAGATCGTTTTTCACGGTGTCCTCCCACCCCCATTGTAAATCATGGTGGGCCGGTTATTCTCATCTGCTGTTCCGCCATTGGATCGTCAAATGTCCTGTACCCGTCAAGACCTGAGAGCGTATCTGGATACCCTGTTGTCACCAGAAAATTATCGCGACTATTGTCCGAATGGGCTTCAAGTGGAGGGGAAGGCACAAATTCGCCATCTGGTGACTGGCGTAACCGCCTGTCAGGCGCTGATCGACGCTGCGATCGAAGCTGAAGCGGACGCGATTCTGGTTCACCACGGTTTTTTCTGGCGGTCAGAGGATGCGGTGCTGGTGGGGATGAAAGCGCGCAGGCTACGCACGTTAATGCTGAACGATATCAATCTTTTTGCCTACCACCTACCTCTGGATTGTCACCCCGAGCTGGGCAACAACGCGCAGTTGGGGCGGCTGATGGGTTTGTCGGGAATAGCGCCTCTGGCGCCTTCAGAACCGTCGTTACCTGTTTTTAGTGGCGCGTTGGAAGAGGCGACAAGCCTTTCATCATTCGCTGAGAATCTTTCGACCCAACTGGGACGAGAGCTTTTGACTGTGGGCGATGGGGCGGTCCGAAGCGTTGCTTGGTGCACTGGTGCCGGTCAACACTACATTGATACGGCGGCTGACGCGGGCGTTGACCTCTATGTGACAGGCGAAGTCTCGGAACAAACGATCCATATCGCGCGGGAACGAGGGATTTCTTTTATCGCCGCGGGCCACCATGCAACAGAGCGCTATGGCGCGGCAGCAGTGGGAATTCAGGCAGGTCGAGAACTGGGCTGTTCACACCAGTTCATCGATATCGATAATCCGGCCTAAATCAGGCAGCGGTGCTGTTGGATCGGTCCAAGCCGAAGGTTTCCGATAGCTGGCCCTGTTCATCGGGTTTCTTCGGCGCATAGTCCAGAGGTTGCGCGACCTCTGACCAAGGAGCTTGATCCTCGGACGAATCGCTCGGGGCATTTAAAGCGGCTGCAGACAGGTTCACCTGATCGCCGCAGAGTTGATCTGCACCCTTGGCCAGATGGGTGTACACGGCCCTATAGTCGTCGGTTAGCTTATGAAGCAGATCCGCCGTTTGCGCAAAGTGCTCAGATACCTCTGCCTCGTAGTCAGCTCGGCTTTGACGCGCTTGATCAAGCTGATTCTCGAGATCCATGATCAGTCTGCGTTTATTGTCGCTGCGTGAGCTGAGTGCGAGATACCAGCCCAAGCCCCCTCCAATAAGGCCTCCCAGAATGAATGGGATAATCAAATTTGTCGCAGATTCCATCTCAATCCTTTATGTCGCCAGTCTGCTCTGGGGCCCGCTACCATCAATGGCAGTGTAAAGTCGGCCCGATCCTGCGCATACGCGGTCTTGGCGTAGTGTACTGTATGGGCCGGAAGACGTCGCCTGTCTCCTCAGATTTTCAAAGCCTGATGGCCAGGGTGAGCAGTGGCGCAGGGGTGTATTTTTCTGTCCAATGTAGAGGTTTCTTTTGCTGACCGCCGCGGCACAACATAACCTGTGGGCCCCGCCGTGATACGCTTCGCGCTGATTTACTCCACCCGCTAGATCATGATGCATCCACTCTCTCCCATGGCACGCTATCAGCGCGACCTGCAGTCGGGCCTGCTTCTCGAGGATCGAGCGCAGGCGGCAGTGGTAGCCCGGCTCGATGAGCTGTTTCATCGCCTGCGCACCCGCGCGGCCAGCGATCGGCGGCTGTGGTCGAGGATGCGCAGGCACTTTGGTGGGCATCCCCTGCCAGAGCAGGGCTTGTATATCTGGGGTGGCGTGGGGCGTGGTAAGACCCACTTCATGGACGTCTTCTTTGAGAGCCTGGATGTTGAGAAGAAGCTCAGGGTGCACTTTCACCGGTTCATGCAGCGTGTCCATGCGGCGCTAACCGCCCACAGCGGCGCCACTGATCCGCTTGAGTTAGTGGCTGATGAACTTGCCGACGAGGCCTTGGTTCTTTGCTTCGACGAATTTTTTGTCAGCGATATCGGTGATGCCATGATTCTTGCGGGATTGATCGGAGCTCTCATGCGCCGCGGCGTAACGCTGGTGGCGACATCCAATATCCCACCGAGCGATTTGTATAGGGATGGCCTGCAACGCGGTCGATTCTTGCCCGCCATCGCACTGCTGGAAAAGCACCTGGATATTGTTCATCTTGCATCGGATACGGACTATCGCTTTAGGACGCTTCAGAGCGCTGATCTTTGGCACATCCCCCACGACGACGAGGCGAGGAGAGCGCTCGCCACTTATTTTGAGTCGCTCACCGGCCAATCGGTGGGGGAGGCCAGGCAGCTGGAGATAAATCACAGGGTGTTGCCCGCCCGTGCGGCTGTGCAGGGAGTCGCCTGGTTCGATTTCAAGACGTTATGCGAGGAGGCACGGAGTGCGGCAGATTTTGTGGAAATCGCGAGGGAGTATCACACCGTGCTCCTTGAGCGTATTCCCGCGTTGACGCCGGAAAAGGAGGATGCCGCGCGTCGGTTCATCAACCTTGTCGATGAATTCTATGACCGGAAAGTCAAATTGATCACCACAGCCGACGTGGCTCCCGAGGCGATGTACGGTGGCGTGAGGCTCCGGTTCGAGTTTGAGAGGACAGTTTCCCGGCTGCAGGAAATGCGTACTCGAGAGTACCTGCAAGCCGAGCATCATCCGTAACGGAAACGGGGTAAATTAACGGTTGAAAGGGGCATTGCTCTCCAGTAACATCCGCGCTCCGCAATTTCGCCCCCGGGGCTCCGGTTATGAAAACATATAGCGCCAAGGCAGGTGACATCCAGCACGACTGGTTCGTTGTCGATGCCGAAGACAAGACGCTTGGGCGGCTCGCTACCGAGGTCGCGCATCGCCTGCGTGGCAAGCACAAGCCAGAATACACGCCGCACATGGACATGGGAGACTACATCGTGGTGGTCAACTGCGAGAAGGTCCGTGTGACGGGTGCAAAGCGAACAGATAAGCAGTACTACCATCACACTGGATTTCCGGGCGGTATCAAGTCCGCCAGTTTTGAGCAGCTGATTGATCGGGCTCCTGAGCGGGTCATACAGCGCGCGGTTAAGGGCATGATGCCCCGCAGTCCGCTGGGCCGTGCAATGCTGAAAAAGCTTAAGGTTTATGCGGGTCCTGCTCACCCCCACGCGGCACAACAACCGCAGCCACTGACGGTCTGAGGAGGTCCAGATGGCAACAGCTCAGTATTACGGGACAGGAAGACGCAAAACGTCTACCGCCCGCGTGTTTTTACGCACAGGCACCGGCAACATCGTGATCAACGGGCGTCCGATCGACGAGTATTTTGGCCGTGAAGTGGCCCGTATGATCGTTCGGCAGCCGCTTGAACTGACCGAGAATGCGGCCACGTTCGACGCCAATGTGACTGTGTCCGGCGGGGGTAGTTTTGGTCAGGCGGGCGCTATTCGGCACGGTCTGACGCGAGCGCTGCTGGATTACGACGAGAGCCTGCGAGCGTCGCTCCGCGCGGCAGGGTATGTGACCCGTGACGCGAGAGAAGTGGAGCGTAAGAAGGTTGGTTTGCGAAAGGCGCGTCGACGTCCTCAATTCTCCAAGCGTTAATCGCTAGCATAAACTCCCGAAAGGCCCGCTATATGCGGGCTTTTTGTTGCACTTTGCATCGTCCCTTGCCCGGCTGTACTCGAACAGCCAGCTTTACCGTGTTACAAAACAAGCTCGATCTCTGCCCTCAAGCGGCAACGGGAGGCGAACTTGCACTACGGTTATTTGCTGATCGCGGTTGTGTTGGAGGTCTGTGGCACCCTGTTATTGCCGGTGAGTGAGAATTTCACGCGCCCGGCGCCCACTTTTTCTCTCATCGTCTGTTACGCGGCGGCGTTTTATTGCCTCACCTTTGCCCTGAGTGTGCTACCGGTTGCGGTGGTTTATGCAACCTGGTCCGCACTCGGCATATTTCTGATTACGGTGCTGGGTTACCTGGTGTTGGGTCAGGCGCTGGAATGGAGAGCGTGGCTGGGCCTCGTGCTGATTGTAGTCGGGGTATTTCTGGTGAACGCCTTCGGCCCCGAGCGCTGATATCGGGCGGGAGACCTGATCTCAACCAGTCCCGCTTGTGTATTTCAACTTGCTGGGGGCATGCGCGACCATTACACTTCGCGCCCAGAATGGATCTTGTTCGCCGACGCATGACCATATCGGTACAGATGAATCGCCAGAGCACGTGTTGCCGGGCCCGTCGGCACACCGGGAGACGCTAAAATATGACAGACAACGCCCACACTCACGACGATACTGCTGACGCCAGCCAGACCCGACGACGTTTTCTTACGGCGGCGACCTCAGCCGTTGGCATTGGCGGCGTTGCCGGTGTCGCGGTTCCTTTTCTAGGGTCCTGGAACCCTTCGGAAAAGGCCAAAGCGGCGGGCGCGCCGGTTCGTGCTGACATCAGCAAATTAGAGCCCGGCCAGATGGTTGTGATTGAGTGGCGCGGTAAGCCGGTCTATGTACTGCGCCGCACCCCTGAGCAGGTCGCGGGCTTGGCAACGCTGAATGACGATCTCAAGGACCCCCAGTCCCAGTCCTCCGCCCAGCCGGATTACATTGCTGGTGACGGGAGAGCGCTAAATGAGGAGTTCTTGGTCATTGTAGGGCTGTGCACGCATTTGGGTTGCGCGCCAAAGTTTCGTCCGGAGGTTGGTGCGACTGACTTGGGCGGAGACGAGTGGTTGGGTGGTTTTTTCTGCCCCTGTCACGGCTCAAAGTTCGATTTGGCAGGACGCGTATATAAGGGCGTCCCGGCGTCAGCGAATCTGGAAATTCCCCCCTATACATTTGAAAACGATACCGTGCTGGTCATCGGCGTAGACGCGGAGGTAGCGTGATGGAAAAAGCATTGACCGGATTGATCTCATGGATCGACGCGCGGCTTCCCCTGACTCGCGCTTGGAACACCCATATGGGCGAGTATTACGCGCCCAAGAATTTCAACCTTTGGTATTTCTTTGGTGTGTTCTCTCTGTTGGTTTTGGTCAACCAGTTGCTGACCGGCATTTGGTTGACGATGAATTACACGCCTTCTGCCGAAGAGGCCTTTGCTTCGGTTGAGTACATCATGCGAGATGTGGACTACGGATGGTTGCTACGTTACATGCATTCCACTGGCGCCTCGGCGTTTTTTATTGTGGTCTATCTGCACATGATGCGCGCATTAATGTATGGCTCCTATAAAAAGCCTCGCGAGTTGATCTGGATTTTTGGCATGCTCATTTTCATCGTCCTGATGGCGGAGGCGTTTGTTGGCTACGTTCTGCCATGGGGCCAGATGTCGTATTGGGGCGCTCAGGTCATCATCTCACTATTCGGTGCAATCCCTGTCGTGGGCGAGGACATTGTTACGTGGATCCGCGGTGACTACCTCATCTCTGGGATCACCCTCAACCGCTTCTTCGCCTTACACGTGGTGGCCTTGCCTATCGTATTACTTGCGCTGGTGGTGCTTCACATCCTCGCGTTGCACGAAGTTGGCTCTAACAACCCTGACGGCGTAGAAATCAAGAAGAACAAGGATGCAAACGGCGTGCCGCTGGATGGTATTCAGTTCCATCCCTATTACTCTGTTCATGATGTGCAGGGTATTGCGGTATTTCTGTTTTTCTTCTGCGGCGTGATCTTTTTTGCGCCCGAGATGTCAGGGTTCTTTCTGGAGTACGCCAATTTCGAGGAGGCTAATGGGCTCAAGACCCCAGAGCACATTGCACCGGTCTGGTACTTCACTCCCTTTTACTCTGTGCTGCGCGCAGTTCCCGATAAATTCTGGGGCTTTGTTTTCTTCGCTATTTCGGTCGTAATTCCCTTCGCTCTTCCCTGGCTGGACCGTAACCCGGTTCGCTCATGGCGCTATCGGGGCCTGTTGAATCGCGTGATGCTGCTGGTGTTTGTCGCTTCCTTTATTATTTTGGGCGTGCTGGGTGTCAAGTCGCCGACGCCAGAGCGGACTCTGCTGGCGCAGATATGCACTATTTTTTACTTTTTCTTCTTCCTCGCTATGCCGTGGTGGTCGCGTATGGACCGTACAAAGCCCGAACCCGATCGAGTGACTATGGATGGCGGCATGGGGCTTTGGAAGGGTATCGCCACGATGGCCTTGGTGGGGGCAATGGCCTTCTTGCCGCTCAAGGTTGTTGGGGCGGAATCTGCTTACAACTGCGGGACGATGCCTTGTGACGCATTTGAGGCGGACGCCACCGATCAGCCCTCTTTGCAGCGTGGCGCTGCGCTCTATGCCAATTACTGCATGGGGTGCCATTCACTGCAGTACTCTCGCCATAACCGTGTCGCCCGAGACCTCGGTATTCCTGAGGATCTTTACAAGGGCAACCTGGTATTCGACCCAGAAATCAAGCTGGGTTCCTTGATGACGAATAGCATGGACAAGGGGCAGGCCAAGATCTGGTTTGGTGCTACGCCTCCAGACCTCACGTTGATCTCAAGGGCGCGCCAACCGGAGTGGCTCTACACGTATTTGCGGGCTTTTTATCAAGACGATCTGCGGCCCTATGGTGTGAACAATCGGGTGTACCCCAATGTGGGAATGCCACATGTGCTGATGGAGCTTCAGGGCCTTCCTGCGTGTTATGACGAATCGGGAGAGATGGCAGCGAAAGCGTCAGACTGTCAAAAGCTTGAAATCGCGACGGCGGGTGCAATGTCACCCGAACAGTTCGATGGCGCAATCTATGATTTGGTAAATTTCCTCGCTTACACGGCTGAACCCTACAAGTCGGATCGTCTGCGGATTGGCACATACGTGCTGTTGTTTCTTGTGATCTTCTTTATCTTCGCCTGGCTCTTGAATCGCGAGTACTGGAAAGACGTTCATTAGAGAGGGTTAATTCGGAGGGGGCATCCAGTCCCCCCCTTTTGAGTGGTAGACTATCGCTCCCAACTGCCAGAAGAAAATCTATGTCTGATGATGCCTCCGGGATCGTCTCCAAACGATCCTCCATGACCCTGTTCTCTGATAACACCAGTCACTATAGCCACCGTGTCCGACTCGTGTTGGCGGAAAAGGGCGTGACGGTCGAGTTGGTGGAATCTGAGACAGGATCGACTCCCCCTGAGCTCGGTGATCTCAACCCCTACAACAGCATGCCTACGCTGGTAGACCGAGAGCTGGTTCTTTATGAATCCAAGGTGATGATGGAGTATCTCGACGAGCGCTTCCCGCATCCCCCTCTGTTACCCGTTTATCCAGTCGCGCGGGCTGAGAGTCGGTTATTCGTGTATCGCATTGAGCGCGACTGGGCCACGCTGGTAGACGCTATCCAGTCCTCTCGCAGCGACAACGTGGTGTCGAAGTCCTGCAAGGAGCTGCGAGAGAGCCTGGTTGCGGTGGCGCCAATATTCGCCGAGAAGCCCTTCTTTATGAGCGAGGAATTTTCGCTGGTCGATTGCTGTGTAGCCCCGATTCTGTGGCGCCTGCCCTCCCTCGGAGTCGACATTCGGCCAAGTAAGCAGTCGAAACCACTCTTTGATTACATGGACCGATTGTTCAATAGAGAGGCGTTTCGCGAGAGCCTGTCGGTTCAGGAACGGGAGATGCGCCCCTAGGGACGCATTTTTTTTTGAATTCCAGTCGGCCCTATATCATTCGTGCCATTTACGAGTGGATTGTCGATAACGGTTGTACGCCCCATCTATTGGTCGACGCAGGCATAGACGGTGTTGATGTGCCTCAAGCCTATGTGTCAGATGGTCAGATTGTCCTGAATATTTCTCCCAGCGCTGTCGTGGGTCTGGAGATGACTAACGAGGCGGTGTTTTTCAACGGCCGCTTCGGCGGCGTCGCGACTGACATTCTGGTGCCAATCGGCGGCATCCTTGGGATCTATGCCCGCGAGAATGGTCAGGGCATGATATTTGATGCGGCCGCCCCGGAAGACCCCCCCGAACCCCCCGCTGGCCGAGGTCGCCCTAGCTTGAAGGTGGTGAAGTAGCTGGGGCGGAGATGATCTCGAAGAGTTTGACGACTCTCTCTGCGCTGTTGACCTCGGCCGCTTCCAGTGCCACTCGATCTGCTTCTTCCGCAGTGAGCAGCCCCATAAGATAAACGACGCTATTTTCGGTGACGACTTTGACTCTCGAGCCTGGAGTGTCTGAGCTAGCGAGCAGCTTTGTCTTTACCTGCGTTGTGATCCATGTGTCGTTGGTGCGAGTGCCAGCACTGGTTTCTGGTCCGATTTCCAGTTCGTTATAAATGCGGCGCACCCCGTCGATCTTGCGAACTACGTCGGTGGCCAATGTCTTGAGGTCTTCCGAGGGGACCTGACCTGCCAGAAGAACAAATCCGTTAAACGAGACGATACTGAGATGTGCCTCTTCAAAACCCGTCGACGCGGCATTGATGTTGACCTTGGCTTTGGTCTCAATGCTTTCGTCCTCCAGCTGCTGGGCGAAGGTGCGTTCGCTGATATCTTCTTCAATCGGGCCGGCGCCAGCGCTGGCCATAATGCTCCCGCACCCTTGCAAGAATGCGTAAAGCACTGCTGCGATGAACAAGGGAAAGTATCGATACATGATTCAGTCCTCCACTGGACCAAAGGTGTTGGTTTCAATCAATCTGGCCAAGCATATGGCAATTGCATGATTCAGGGTCAGCCGGGATTCCACAGAGTCGTCGACTGTAATCAGGCTCAGTCCGTGACCTCCTTTCCCAAACCACACGGGGGTAATCTGCCGTTGCTCGGTAATGACCTGGATCCGCTCAATCTCAGACTCTGACAGGTTGGCGGCAAAGATGATGCCGACGTCACCCGATTGTCCAAGCGCCTGTAATTGCTGACTTACCCAGCTGATACCTGTCTGCGTAGAGTCCATTCGATACTCTGCTAACTCAAGAACGGGGAGGCTCGGTCGCTCTCTCAGTATGCCATTTTGCAGTAAGCTGGCCAGCATGATCGCACTGGCCGCATCGGCACCAAGGCCAATGCTGAACAGTTTTTTTTCCGAGAGAATGGCATTGGACGCAACGTCTGCCGCCATACCTGCGATTTCTGCGACGTCGTCTACGGCGAGACTCGTACTCTCGATGTGGCGATGGAAAAAGCTGGCGATTATCGGATAGGCGTCCACAATTTTGTCAGTGCCAATTACCATGTTGTCGCTTCAAATGCGCCTCGAAGCCAGATGGCGTCGGGCAGTGAGACGCTTGCATCATAAGCAATTACGTCGAAGCGACAAGGGTATTCGGACCAATTTGGGTGTTGTTTACGAAACAAGTTGGCGCATTTGGTTAGGCGTGCTCGTTTTTGTGGTGTAACGGTGCCCGCAGCCGACGCAAACCTTGAGCTCCGCCGATAGCGGACCTCCACGAAAACCAAGTGAACACTGTCGTGCATGATGAGATCGATCTCACCCAGATGAGTCAGAAAATTGCGGCTCACCAAAGTCAGGCCCCGGCCTTGCAGGTACAGTTTGGCTTGTTGCTCCCAGTAAGCACCCACTCGGCGCATGGCGTCTTTATCCTGAACTTAACCGTCTCAGGGTAGCGCGCTGTATCGGGGCTCCGCGCCATCAAAAGTTGCCAGTTCCGACGCTCTTTCGATCAGCCCGTTGGGTTTCCTCCGCAGTATTCCGGTATTTCCGCGAATGATCCAATCTTCTGTGACAGCCGCTTGGTGCCAGTGCTGCGCCAGCGACAGCGCGTCTCGACCCAATGCACGGAGTCGACTCAGTCTATCGCTGACATAGGGTGGGAGCATCGCCGGAATCTCAACGAAGAGCACGCCATTGAGGTCCCCGTTTCGGGAGTCCCTGACGCCATCATTGATTGCCGAGGTGGCATAAACCGGTGTGTCGCCAGACATGTGGAATACCAGTAGGGGGCGCCAGGCTCGTGCAGTTGTTGGGTCGGGCGCCAGCATGAAGATGCATTCAAAGTCACTTCGGCCGCGACCCCTGGCATCTACCGGCAGATCAAAGGCGGTCTCGATCGCGCGGATTCGATCGTCACTCGAGCCTGACCCCAACAGTTCCCCTAAGGCTTTGTTCGCCTCAGATGATTGTGCGATCACAAGACTGTCACGAATTTTGCCGCCGATCTGGGTCCATCGAGGCGTGAAAGCGCGGAGTAGTCGACTTCCTCGATCACCGGCGGCGGCGATGACGATGGCATTTCTGCAGCCTCGACCAAACGCTATGTCTGCTATTTGCAGCGCCTCGTCCTCCGACGCAAGGCTAAAATTGAGTCTGTTTTTCTGTTCTGACTCGGGGTCTTCGTCAATTTGGTTTAGCAGAATGGTTGGGATGGGAAAGGGGCCCAAATCAAGGAGGCTAGAGACCTCGGTTTTGGTAAGCGGACCCATTATCAGGTCTGGATCTTCCCCCACTGCGCGTTGATAGGCTGCACTTGCGCTGTCGTATTGCGCAGAATTGATCGCGGTGAGTTTTGGCCGTCGGGCAGGGTTCGGATATTGTGCATAGAGTTGCTCAACGGCACCGGCCAAAACAGCTTCTCCTGCCGCGGCGAGGCTGCCGTCCAAGGGCAGGATGATGGCCAAACGATCGATATCACGGCCCTCTGCCCACGTCAGAAGGTGGCGGGGTAGTGCTGGATGTGACAATTGTCCCGCGTTGCGGTCGAGCCATTCCGAGAACCGGGTTTGATCTGCTCGGTAAGGTGTTTGCATTTCCAACCAAGCGCGCCAGACGGGGTCCCCTCCAGACTCTTTGAGTTGCTCATTAACGCTGGCGTCTGGAAGGCGCAACAGGTATTGGAATAGTCTCTCGCCCAGGTCTCTATGATTGCCGGATGGGCCGTTGATCTTTGCCTGTTGATAGACCGCCCTCGCGGCTGCGAGCCAATCTCCCGATGCCGCTGCTCGGTACTCGCGCTCCTGGCGGACGAAGGCCAAAGAGGCCGTATTATCGGCGCCTAGCGTATCGAGCAGGGTGGCCGCCTTTTTGCTATCGCCCGAGTACCAGGCCAGGCGGCTGTCAATCGCCATCAGCGTCGAGGCATCGATACCGGCGGCTATCGCCTGATTCCGATAATGGCGAGCGAGGAGGAGCGATTGGTCGCGAGCAATGTTCGACAGCTGCGCTATCGTCGTTAAATCTAGCTGCTCTCCCTCAAGTGGCGCAGGTGGACTACTGGGAGCCACAGCGGAAACGGCTTCGATCTCGGCGTCATTAGGAGGCGTTGCGCAACTGGTGATTAACAGCGAGAGGCTCAATGCCCAAATGCCGACGAGGGTGGGGTGCCGACCCTGCCTGAGATACCGAAAAGATGGAAGAAGATGACCTAAAGGCTGCATCACGGCAGTATAGCCGTAACCGGTTAAATATGGCCCGCTGTGGAGTGCTTGAAGTGAATGCCCGTCTTTTTATTATTGCCACGCCGATTGGCAATCTCGGCGATATTACGTCGCGTGCGCTGTCCACGCTACGTGACGTTGACCTCATCGCTGCCGAGGATACGAGACATTCGGCGCTGCTGATGCGACACTTCAGTATTGCGACGCCACTTGTGAGTTATCACGATCACAGTAAAGAGGCAGATTTAATTCAGCTTCTCGAGCACATGAGATCGGGCCGTTCTCTGGCACTGGTTTCGGACGCGGGAACCCCTCTGGTGTCTGACCCCGGTTACCGATTAGTCGCCGCTTGCCACGCCGAGAATATTCCCGTTGTGCCAATTCCTGGGGCGAGTGCAATGACGGCAGCGCTGAGTGCCTCCGGGTTGCCAACAGATCGCTTTCATTTTGAAGGTTTTTTGCCTGCTAAAGCCGGACAGCGCATCGCGCGCATTAAGGCCATTCAACATCTGGAGTCGACCTTGGTGTTGTTTGAATCTCCGCGTCGATTGCCCGAATCCCTGCTCGCATTGCATGAGGTGCTGGGTAACCGGGAGGCCACGCTTTGTCGCGAAATCACGAAAGCGCATGAGACCATTCGACGTGATTCCCTGCATGCACTGCATGGTTTTGTGAAGGCGGACGCGCAGCAATTGAAGGGCGAGGCGGTGTTGGTTGTCCGCGGTTTCGAACCGCAACGTGATGCCCTCAAACCTGAAGCGATGCGACTGGTTGAGCGCCTGGCGCAGGAGTTGCCGCCGCGTCGTGCTGCGGCAGTCGCCGCTGATTTTACCGACGGATCAGCCAAGGTCTTATATCAATGGTTGCTGGAAAAAAAGCAGGACAGTTGAGCTTGCGACTACCTTCGATTGTCGATAGCCTGTTCCGCGAGTTGGTCAGACGATCGCTGTCGTTATGCGGCAGAGGAAAGTCCGGGCTCCAACGGGTCAGGGCGCCAGGTAACGCCTGGGGGACGCGAGTCCACGGAAAGTGCAGCAGAAAGGAAACCGCCTGTTCGCAGGCAAGGGTGAAAAGGTGCGGTAAGAGCGCACCGCGCGGTTGGTAACAGCCGTGGCGATGGTAAACCCCGCCCGGAGCAAGACCAAATAGGAATCCTATGCCGTGACCCTCGGCGGATTCGGGTAGGTCGCTACAGGCGAACGGTGACGTTCGTCGCAGATGAATGATCGTCCAAGACAGAACCCGGCTTATCGACCGACTCGCTTTGCCCCCCGAGAGGGGGGCGCCTTCCTTCCGCTCATGTCCGGCGCCGTTTTGACCCAAAGGGGTGCCTTTTTATATCAATTAGAGTCTAAAAATAATAATTTAGTTCTCATTGGATATATTATCTAAGGTTAAACCTGCGAGTATTGGATAAAAACCTGTTTTGTAGCCGGTTTCTAAGCTTCGATTTGCAGTGGATGATCGCACGCGTCACGCCCCTAAAGCACTGAAAACCCACGTTTTTTCGCTCAGTCATCGTTGACCAGGCGCTGTCCCCCCGCGTATAGTGGCGAAATGTGGAGAAAAGTGGGTAAAAAACCCATTTTGTGGGAAATATAGGGAGCCGGTGGGCGCGACGTCATGTTTCGAGGGGTGCAGCACATTAATCTCGATGCCAAGGGCAGGATGGCCGTGCCCGCGCGTCAGCGTGAGCTGCTGTCTGTGATTTGCGACGGCCACTTGGTGGTGACCGTCGATACGCAGTCCAACTGTCTGGCCCTTTACCCGCTGCCGGAATGGGAGCGCATTGAGCACGATGTGCAGGCTTTGCCCGCGCTAAATCCGGCCGTGAAGCGCTTTCAGCGATTGGTGTTGGGGTATGCCAGTGACCTTCAGTTGGATGGGAACGGGCGGGTGCTTGTGCCCCCTGCGCTTAGAGAGTACGCGCAGCTGGAAAAGCGCGCGGTTTTGGTGGGCCAGGGCAACAAGCTGGAATTGTGGTCGGAAGAGCTGTGGCACAAAGAGTGCGAGGCCGCTCTGGGCGTCGACTCGACGGGTGAGCTACCTGCGGAACTCATGCAGCTCAACCTTTAATGGACCGGGCGCATCAACCGGTATTACTGGAGGAGGCAATCGCAGCGTTGATGGTATCACCTGACGGCGCATACCTAGATGGCACTTTTGGTCGGGGCGGGCACAGCGCCCGTATCCTCGACGCACTGTCGCCCGCCGGGACGCTGATTGGCTTTGATCAAGATCCGGCAGCGATTGTAGCCGCGAGCGAGCTCGCGCAGCGTGACCCTCGCTTTCATTTTTACCCAGTGAATTTCCAGGCCTTGGGTGATCGTGTTGAGCCGGCGAGCCTTAGCGGCATTCTGCTTGATCTCGGTGTCTCCTCGCCGCAGTTAGACGAGCCTTCACGCGGCTTTAGCTTTTCTCACGACGGGCCTCTCGACATGCGGATGAATCCTAGCGAGGGGGAGTCAGCGGCCGGCTGGCTCTCGAGGGCCAGCGAGTCAGAGATTGCCCGGGTGCTAAGAACTTTGGGCGAGGAGCGATTTGCTCGAAGAATTGCTGCCGCTATTGTCGCGGCCAGAAACCAAGCACCGATTGAGCGCACTGGTCAGTTGGCGGAAATTGTCGCGGCTGCTAATCCGCGATGGGAGCATCACAAGCACCCCGCGACCCGAAGTTTTCAAGCCATTCGGCTACACGTTAATCGCGAGCTGGAGGTGTTGCAGTCCGTCCTAGAGCAAGCTGTAGACGCGCTGGCGCCGGGCGGTCGCCTAGTCGTCATCAGCTTTCATTCTTTGGAAGATCGCATCGTCAAGCGATTTATCAGAGATAAAGCCCGAGGGGAGCGGCTGCCGCCAGGTGTCCCCGTGCAGTATGAGCCGCCATCGGGTCTCATGCGTGCGGTCGGCAAGGCGATTCTACCCGGCTCTGACGAAATCGCCCGCAATCCCCGTTCTCGTTCCGCCATCATGCGGATTGCGGAGCGTTTGTGATGCGCGCGTTGCCAGTCTCTCCGTCTTTACTGACCATGCTTCTTGTGCTTGCACTGGTGGCATCCGGGCTCGCTTTGGTATGGAGCACGCATGAGGTCAGGGCGGGTTATGCGCGACTTCAGGTGCTTGAGTTGCAGCGGTGGCAGTTGCAAGAGGAGTACACGCGCCTGCTGCTCGAAAGCAATACCTGGGCGGCACCGCACCGCATTAACCAGATTGCCACCGACAAGCTTTCTATGTTGCCGCCAGAGCTCAGTCTCTCCCGGGTGATTGAGCCATGACGGTCGCATCACCCTCGGCACTCTCGAAGTGGCGTTATGCCCTTGTTTGCTTGGTCCTCACCGGCTTGGCTGCCTTACTGGCTGCGCGGCTGATTATGCTGCAGCTCACTGACGGCGGCGGCGGTGCGGTCTTTCTGCGAGAGCAAGGTGCGCTCCGGACTATCCGAACCGCAGAGATACCGGTGTATCGCGGGTTAATTGAGGATCGAAACGGTACGCCGCTGGCGGTGAGTTCGCCCGTCGTATCGCTGTGGGCGAATCCTCAGCTACTCAAAGACAGTCCGCGTTTGGGAGAGCTGGCTTCGCTGCTTGCCATTGATCCTGACGAGCTTCAGGCGAAGCTCGCGTTCTACGGCGACAAGCAGTTTATGTACCTTGCGCGGCACCAAACGCCCGATTTTGCTCGCCAGATTTTGCAGCGTCAGTTCCCGGGCGTGAAAGGTGAGCGTGAGTATCGTCGCTACTATCCGGCCGGAGAAGTGACCGCTCAATTGCTGGGGCTGACCAATGTCGACGGGCGCGGCATTGCCGGTGTTGAGATGGCATTTGAGGAGTGGTTGAGAGGCGTGCCCGGCAAGAAGCGCTTCATCAAGGATCTCCATGGAGATATGGTCAGGGACTTCGGGGTTATTGAAGAGCCGCGCCCGGGAAAGACGCTGACCCTGAGCCTCGACCTGCGTCTACAGTACGTCCAGCACCGGGAATTACAGAGAGCGATGAGGGAAACCGGGGCGGTGGCGGGGTCCGCCGTCACGCTCGATGCGTGGACTGGTGAGGTGCTGGCGATCAGCAACTATCCGGTCTTCAACCCAAATGCCCGATCAACGTTGGATTATGGCAGTGCCCGCAATCGCGCGGTGACAGACGTTTATGAGCCCGGGTCAACAATTAAAACACTGACATTGGTTGCAGCGCTTGAGAATGGACAGTTCAGCTTAGACAGCGTCATAGACACCTCGCCAGGACGCATACGCGTCGGATCGAAAGTGCTTCATGATCCCCGAAATTACGGAGAAATGACGGTCTCCAACATCATCGAGAAATCGAGCCAGGTTGGGGTTACCAAAATCGCGCAGGCGGTGGGGCATGAAGCTATCCTCGATGTGCTCTCCCGGTTTGGTTTGGGGCAGGAAACGGGCACGGGCTTTCCGGGTGAGCGAGCGGGCGTCTTACCTGGGCCAGATCACTGGAGTGATATTGAAAAGGTCACCTTGGCATTCGGTTATGGTTTGAATGCGACGCCGATTCAGCTAGCCCGGGCCTACGCGGTTTTGGCAAACGGGGGAGTGCGGCGACCCCTGACGTTAATCAAGCAAGATCAGCAGGCTTCTCTTCAGGGTGAACAGGTTGTCACAGCCGATGTTGCCCGGGACGTGTTGACGGTGCTCGGTAGAGTGACTGAGCCGGGCGGTACCGCAACTCTTGCTCAGGTTCCGGGCTTCTCCGTGGGAGGCAAAACCGGCACGGTTCACAAAGTTGGCGAAGGTGGGTATCTCGACGATCAATATGTGGCGTTGTTCGTGGGTATCGCTCCTATCAGTGAGCCGCGATACGTCACCGCTATCTTGGTCGATCAACCCCGAGGCGATCACTATGGCGGAGGGTTAGCCGCAGCGCCCGTTTATTCGCGCATTACCGAGGAGGTACTGCGGATCCGCAACGCTCGTCCAGAGCGCACTGACATGGGTGCGCTACTCGCCGACGTGGGTGCCAGTCAGTGACGGTGGGACTGCGACAGTTGCTCAAGAATCCGGCTGTGCCCGACATCGCCCTGTCGGACATGACACTGGACAGCCGTCAGGTCAATCACGGCGATTTGTTTGTCGCGCTCCGTGGCAAGAGTCGCAACGGGCGAGATTTTATTGACGCTGCTTTTGCTCAGGGAGCAGCGGCGGTGCTGATTGAAAAAGAATCGGATATCCCACCGAAGGACATTCGCATCATCCCCGTTGACGGATTGTCGGGGCGATTGGGTGAATTGGCAGACCGGTTTTACCAGTCACCTTCAAAGAATCTCAAGCTAGTAGCCGTGACTGGCACCAATGGTAAGACGTCGATCGTCGAGTTGGTCAGCCAAATGTTGCGTTCTCAGGGATACCGAGCGGGATCGATCGGGACTCTGGGGATGAAGTTAGTAGAGCAGCCTCGCGAGGCGCTAAATACGACGCCGGATTGCGTCAGTCTCCATCGTCAATTAGCGAAGTGGGGTGACGAGGCCGTGGAGTGGGTTGTGATGGAGGCCTCCAGTCACGCACTGGACCAAGGCCGCTTGGACGGCTTGGCCATTGACGCGGCAATCTTCAGCAATTTGTCTCGGGACCACCTCGATTACCATCCTTCAATGGCGGCCTATTGCGCGGCGAAGCTCAGTCTATTTCACGACTTTGCACCGGCAGTCAGGATTTTTAATGCCGACGACGAACGGCTGACGACCCATCGCGATGCTTGGGGTAGCGCGGGTATCGGCATCTCCTGTGAGGGCGCCCAAGCCAGTGTTCAAGTATCGGTTATCGAACCTGCGCCCTTGGTGCTGGAAGTCAAAACGATCTGGGGTGTAGGTCAGATAAGGTCTTCCTTGATAGGTCGCTTCAACGCTTTCAATCTCTCAGCAGCCGTCACATTGCTCGCGGCTATGGGCTTGCCATTCGACGCGGTGATGTCGGCAGCGGAACGGGTAAATCCCGTCTGCGGGCGCTTGCAAAGGGTTGAGTTTGACGCCGATATCGCAGTTTTTGTCGATTACGCCCATACGCCCGATGCACTGAGCCGCGCATTGCGCGCGTTATCGGAATTTGACGTGCCGGGATGTGTCTGGGTGGTTTTTGGTTGTGGGGGTGATCGCGACCGCGGCAAGCGTTCCGAGATGGGTGCAGCTGCAGCGGGGCTTGCTGACAGGCTCGTAGTGACCAGCGATAACCCCCGTTCGGAGTCTCCCCTCGCCATTATCGAGGAAATTCTCGACGGCTGTCGTCATGTCGACCCACTGGTCGAGGCTGATCGCGCTGCGGCGATTGCGCTGGCGATTTCCGAGGCTAAAGCGGGTGATGTGGTGCTAATTGCCGGGAAAGGTCACGAGACCTACCAGGAAGTTTCCGGTGTTCGCCAGCCCTTCAGTGACAATGATCAGGCGCTCAAGAGTCTGGCTCAGAGGCAAGCCGCGTGATGGCGGGGGTCGAATTGAAGGCACTCGCCCAAACCATAGGTGGCGACCTGATAGGGCAGTCGGTGTTGATCGAAGGTCTTGCGATTGATAGCCGAGCAGTCAGAAAAGGCGACCTGTTTGCAGCGATTCGCGGCGCGCGTGCCGACGGGCATGAGTTTGCGGCCAGTGCGATGCAGGCGGGCGCGTCAGCATTATTGACGGAGCGGCGGTTGGAGGGATTGGTACCGCAGTTAGTGGTTGCAGATGTGCAGAGAGCCTCTGGTGCCTTCGCGCTGCTAAAACGCAAGCTGTTTAACGGGCCAGTGGTGGCAATCACCGGTAGCGCAGGCAAAACCACCACCAAAAATATGGTGTCAGCGGCGCTGTCGGTGGCGGGAAGTGTGCACGCGACCCAAGGCAATCAAAATAACGAGCTCGGCGTGCCATTGACGCTGGCGGGACTCGATTCACAACATCAATTTGCCGTGATTGAGATGGGGGCGGGGCAACCCGGCGACATTGCCTACCTGTGCAATCTGGCGGAGCCCGATGTTTCGGTCTGCTTGAATGCCTCTGCTGCGCACTTGGCCCATTTTGACAGCGTCGACGACATCGCTCACACAAAAGGAGAGATTTTTCAGGGCTTGAGAGGTCAGGGCCTCGCCGTGATCAACGCGGATCAGCCTTGGTTCAGCCACTGGATTGAGCAGGCCGGTGAGGCCCGCTACGTCACTTTTGGTCTCTCCGCACAGGCTGACTATCGCGCCGTCGACCTTCAGTCTCGCGGTCTTGCTGGCACGGAATTCCAGCTTGAGGCGCCTGGTTTACGACTCCCCGTAAGGCTCGCGTTGCCGGGTAGGCAACACGTGATGAATGCGCTGGCGGCATTGGCGGTGGCCATCGAATTGGGCGTCTCACCCGAGGGAGCCATAGGGGCGCTAGAGGCTGTGCAGGCGGGTCCGGGTCGCGGAGAGGTATTAGCGGGCCGCTGGGGCGGGCGCGTCATCGACGATACCTATAACGCTAACCCTGCTGCGGTAAAGGCCGCGATCGACGTGCTGGCGGAAGAATCGGGCCACCGTGTATTGATTTTGGGCGCCATGCTCGAGCTCGGTATCGGCAGCGAGACGCTCCACGAGGAAGTCGGCGCCTACGCTAGATCCGCCGGTATCGAGCAACTGATTGCGGTGGGGCAGGAGGCTGAAGGCGCAGTGGTGGGTTTTGGTGAATCGGCGCTGTTTTTTGCGAACCAAGCATCACTTGAGTCCGAGTTCCCCGCGCTTCCTGCTGATCATGTGATCTGGGTAAAAGCGTCGCGCGGTGCTGCGTTGGAGAAGACGGTCGGCTGGCTTACATCAACAGAGGGGTCCGAATCATGCTGATGTGGCTGAGTGAGCAACTCCTTTTTATCGATCCGGGGTTCGCGGTTTTCCAATATCTGACGCTTCGCGGCATATTGGCCGCTTGCACCGCACTCGCGATTTCTATGCTGATCGGTCCCGTCATGATCGCGCGCCTCAATCAGTTGCAGATTGGGCAGACCATTCGGCAGGAAGGACCACAGTCCCATCTCCAGAAGGCAGGTACCCCGACAATGGGGGGTGCTTTGATTCTGGTCACAGTAATGGGGTCAACCCTGTTGTGGGCGGATCTAGGTAGTCGCTACGTTTGGGTCGCCGTGATTACCACAGCCGCTTTCGGTCTCATTGGATGGATCGATGACTATCGAAAGGTGGTGCGAAAGGACACCCGCGGACTGCCGGCGCGCTGGAAGTATTTGTGGCAATCCCTGTTCGCGTTTGGCATCACGCTCTTTCTTTTCGACACAGCCGTTCACCCAGAAGAAACCACCTTATACGTGCCATTTTTTAAAGACGTTGCGTTGGCGATGGGCTGGTTGTTCGTGCCATTCAGCTATTTGGTCGTGGTGGGCGCCAGCAATGCGGTGAATCTGACAGATGGGCTGGACGGGCTGGCGATCATGCCCACTGTCATGGTCGCTACGGGACTCGGCGTTATCGCTTATCTCTCGGGGCACGTCGAATTCGCTCAATACCTGAATATTGCTTATCTGCCGGGTGCCGGAGAATTGATGGTTTTCTGCGGTGCGATTGCTGGCGCCGGGCTTGGTTTTTTGTGGTTCAACACCTATCCCGCGATGATTTTTATGGGCGATGTCGGGGCGCTCGCGCTCGGTGCTGCGCTGGGTGTGGTGGCAGTTATGACCCGCCATGAAATTGTCCTGTTCATTATGGGGGGCATTTTCGTTTTGGAAACCGTCTCGGTCATTATTCAAGTGGGGTCATTCAAATTGACCGGTCGGCGGGTATTCCGCATGGCGCCAATCCATCACCACTTTGAGCTCAAGGGATGGCCCGAGCCCAGAGTCATTGTCCGCTTCTGGATCATCACAGTCATGCTGGTGCTCTTTGGGCTGGCGACACTGAAGTTGCGGTGAAGCCATGTCACTGTCTTCTGCAACTATCGCCAGCTCTGAGAACCGCATGATCTTTGGTCTGGGCACTACGGGCCGCAGTGTCGCGCGTTGGTGGCGTCAGCACGGCGTGGCTTTTCACGCGGTCGATACCCGAGCGGCGCTGGCGGCTGAGTCGACCTCGTGGCCTGAAATGGACAACGTTCCCATGGCGTTTGGTGAGCCATCTGCAGAGATGGCTGATGATGTCACAGAGTTGATTGTCAGCCCTGGCATTTCTCTCGAACATCCCATGGTGGTGCGCGCAAGAGACCGCGGTTGCAGGATTCGCGGAGATATCGATTTATTCATGGAAGCGGTCGCTGCGCCAGTGATCGGTATCACCGGCTCCAACGGCAAATCGACGGTTACCGCGTTGTTGGGTTCGATGCTGGCGGAATGTGGTGCCAAGGTTTCAGTGGGTGGAAATTTCGGTAGGCCTGCCCTTGACTTGCTTGAGGATAGCGCCGATTGCTATGTGCTGGAGCTGTCCAGTTTTCAGTTGGAGCGGGCTGAGCCGCTGGGTTTAAGTGTCGCGACGGTGCTGAATCTCTCTGCCGATCATCTGGATCGGTATTCGTCTTTGACGGCGTATCACCAATCGAAGCATCGTATTTTCCGCGGGGTGAGTCATGTTGTGGCCAATCGCGACGATCCTCTGACGGTGCCCTTGTTGCCCGAGGAAGTGCCAGTGACATGGTGGCGCTCCGGCGAACCAGATTTGGGTGAGTATGGGCTTCGTGAGTTGGAGGGTGTGTTGTGGCTGTGTCGCGGCTTTGAACTGCTGCTCTCTACAGCAGAACTTTCCCTTGCCGGAACGCACAACTACCACAACGTGTTGGCAGCCTTGGCTCTTGGCGTCGCTATGGGTTTTTCTGAAGCACAACTGCTTGCCGGTGCGGCCCGTTATCGCGGCCTGCCTCACCGCTGCGAGCACGTCGGCGTAGTGGGTGACATTACCTTTATTGACGACAGTAAAGGTACCAACGTCGGCGCCACGTTGGCCGCGCTCAAGGGGCTCGGCGGTGATAGCAATCTGTGGCTGATTTTGGGTGGTCAAGGGAAGCGACAAGACTTTTCTCAACTGCGGCCAGCAGTCGCTGATTACTGCGCGGGGATCCTAGTCATTGGCGAGGCGGCGGCAGAGATTGTCAGTGCATTGGGGGATGTGGTTCCTGTGCAGGAGGCGGTGTCATTGGAGTCAGCGGTGAGTCAAGCGCTGGCGCTGGCGACGCCGGGCCAGACAGTGCTGTTGTCTCCGGCGTGTGCGAGCTTCGATATGTTCAGGGATTATATAGATCGGGGTGAGCGCTTTAAGTCGGCGGTATTGGCATTGGGGGCCGCCGCATGAATCAAGCCGCATCATTGACAACCTATCGAGGAGATCCGCTGCTGCTGGGCCTCGGAATTTCGTTACTCTGTATCGGTTTGGTTGCCATTGCCTCGGCATCTATTGAGTACGGCGATTTTCACTTCGGCAATCCCTGGCACCACACCTCGCGCCATGCTCTGTATCTGGCGATGGGAGTCACAGCCGGTGCCGTCACCTATATGACACCCACCCAGAGCCTCAAACAATTTTCGCCTTGGTTACTGTTTCTGGCATTCGGTCTTCTGATCCTGGTGCTGATGCCCGGTATTGGCCGCGAGGTCAACGGCGCCCAGCGTTGGTTGCCTTTGGGACCGCTGACTTTCCAGCCGTCGGAGTTTGTGAAATTCGCTTTGCTTCTCTACGTGGCCGGCTATTTGGTACGTCAGGAAGAAGCGGTCCGCTATCAGTGGCAGGGGCTGGCCAGGCTCATGGGCATTCTGGCGGTCGTAGCCGTGTTGCTGCTAGCCGAGCCCGACTTTGGCGCAACCGTCATCACCGTAGGCATGGTGGTGGGAATGATGTTTATTGCCGGCGCCAAGATACAGTACATCGGAGCGATGTTGGTCGCGGTCGGTATGGCTTTGGCCGCGCTTGTGGTCAGTGCACCTTATCGGCTACAGCGACTGACGGCCTATCAAAACCCTTGGGATGACCCATTTGGATCCGGTTTCCAGCTGGTGCAATCGCTCATTGCGTTTGGTCGCGGCGAATGGTTTGGCGTAGGACTGGGAAACAGCGTTCAAAAGCTCTTTTATCTGCCCGAGGCCCACACCGATTTTGTATTTTCCATCTGGGCGGAAGAAACCGGTCTCATGGGTGCTTTCGCGCTGATCTTGCTGTTCGCGTTTTTAGTGGGGCGCATCCTCAGGACGGCGTGGCAGGTAGCTGAACACGGGCATCACTATGAGGCCTATGTGTGTTTTGGTGCGGCGCTCATGTTCGCGGGCCAGGTGTTTATCAATATGGGAGCGAGCTCGGGTCTGTTGCCCACAAAGGGCCTAACGCTGCCTTTCGTCAGTTATGGCGGTTCTAGCCTCATCATGAACTGTGCCTTGCTCGGCATCATCTTACGGATTTCCGGCCAGCATCTCAGCGATAAATCTGCCCCCTCAGTCCGCAAAAGGCGGCAGCGCTCATGACTTACGCAGAGAGACAACCTCTTGCTGGCCGCGCCCTGATCGCCGCGGGAGGCACTGGCGGCCACGTTTATCCCGCACTGGCCGTAGCTGATGTGCTAACCGATCGGGGTTGGTCGGTGGATTGGATTGGAACTGAGCGAGGCATTGAGCAGCGGCTGGTTCCGGCGGCCGGTTTGCCTTTGCATTGCCTATCAATGTCGGGTTTGCGCGGTAAAAGTATTGTGGCCCGTATCAGGGGATTACTTTTACTCGGTATGGCGGTTTGGCAGTCACTTCGTCTATTGCGTCGCCTTCGACCCGACGTGTTGTTGGGCATGGGGGGTTACGCGGCCGGCCCAGCGGGCCTTGCAGCTTGGATAACCCGGTGTCCTCTGGTGATTCACGAACAAAACGCGATCGCCGGAACCACGAATCGTTGGCTTGCGCCACTTGCATCGCGAGTATTGTGTGGCTTGCCGGGGAGTTTCAGGGAACGTCCGGATGCATCGATCGTCGGCAACCCGGTTCGCTCGCTGCTTAGCCCCGTAGATCGTAGCGAACTCGAGAGCTTGGCTGGATTCAGTGAGGCCCGGCCTATGCGGGTGCTTGTGTTGGGCGGTAGTTTGGGTGCCGCACCGCTGAACGCGCTCTTGCCGTCCACTTGCGACTCTCTGTGTGAGTTGGGTTTTGCCAGGCGTATCTCGATTTGGCAGCAGTGCGGGGAGCGAAACCGCGCTGATGCGGACAAGTGCTGGCAGCAAAGTCGTTTCAGTGGGCAGAGAGTCGATAACTATATCGAGGACATGGCTGCAGCTTATCAGTGGGCCGATGTGGTGATCGCGCGAGCGGGCGCCCTGACGATCTCCGAATTGGCAGCGACCGCATCTCCCTCCGTGCTGATTCCATTGCCCCATGCGATTGACGACCATCAGACCGCGAATGCAGAAGTGCTTTCGGAGGTGCACGCCGCGGTGTTGCTGCCGCAGTGTGACGCCACACCCGAGCGTCTTGCCAGCTATCTCATCGATTGGATCAATAACCCGCAAGCATTGGCAGGCATGGGCAGGGCAGCGGGCGAAGTAGCATCGACACATGCCGCTCAAAGTGTCGCAGACATTATGCAGGGGGTGATTCGTGACCCTGACTGATGACCGATCACGTACTCCAGGCATGGGCGCCACCCGACATATTTTTATGGTGGGCATCGGTGGCGCTGGCATGAGCGGCATTGCCGAGGTTCTGATTGGGCTGGGTTATGCGGTCTCGGGATCCGATGAGTCTGACAGCAAGACGCTAGATCGATTACGTTCCCTGGGCGCTCAGGTGCATGTCGGGCATCGCGCAGAACACATTTCTGACGTCGATGTCTTGGTGGCGTCTGCTGCCGTACCACTCAATAATCCCGAACGTCTCGCTGCGCGCGCGCAACGTATCCCCGTCATACCTCGGGCAGAAATGTTAGCGGAGCTCATGCGCTATCGGTTCGGTATTGCCGTCGCCGGAACCCATGGTAAGACCACGACGACCAGTCTTATCGCCTCAATTCTGGATGAAGCGGGTGAGGATCCTACCTTTGTTATTGGCGGATTGTTGAATCAGGCCGGGGCTAATGCGGCCTTGGGTGAGGGTCAATACCTGGTTGTAGAGGCGGATGAGAGTGACGCCTCTTTTCTACACCTGCAGCCCATGATGTCGCTGGTAACCAATATTGAAGCCGACCACATGGAGCACTATGAAGGCGATGCGGGCCGCTACGCCCAGGCCTTCAGCGGGTTTCTGCAGAATTTACCGTTCTACGGTTGTGCCGTGATGTGCCTTGATGACCATGGCGTTCGTGACTTGCTCCCGGAGCTAACCCGCAAGGTTGTGACATATGGTCAGCATAGCGACGCCGATTATCGACTGGAAAATTATCGTGCCGAGGGATTGACCTGCCACTTCGATCTCGTTTGTCGCCGCATGGAGACGACGCTTGCGCTAACAGTCGGGATGCCCGGCTTCCACAACGCGCAAAATGCCGCCGGCGCTGCCACGTTATGTTTGGAATTGGGCCTCGATGCTTCAGCCATCCAGCAGGGAGTGGCGAAATTTGCCGGTGTCGGTCGTCGATTCTCGGACCTTGGCAATGTGAGTTGGTCCGGTGGATGTGCGCGGTTGATTGATGACTACGGTCACCACCCGACCGAAGTGGCAGTGACACTCAAAGCCACCCGTGAGGCTTTTCCCGGGCAACGGATCGTCATGGTTTATCAACCACACCGCTTTACTCGTACCCGAGATCATTTTGATGACTTTGTCTCGGTGTTGGGAGAAAGCCCGATTCTTGTGCTCCTCGAGGTGTATGCCGCCGGGGAGACGCCTATCCCCGGCGCAAATGCTCACGCTTTGGCGCTTGCGATACGGGAGCGAGGGGGGGTAGAGCCGAGGGTGGTGTCAGATCCGCAGGAGCTGCCAGGTGTATTGATGGATCTACTCCAGGATCGAGACATCCTGTTGATGCAAGGTGCCGGTGATATTGGCCGTTTGTCGGCGACCTTAGCTGACGCGGGTTCTATCGAGGTATGGCACTGATGACTTCGATTTTCGCGGGCAAAACGATCGCAGTTACCTTGGGCGGTACCGCCGCAGAGCGGTCAATCTCTCTTGAGAGCGGGGAAAACGTTGCTCGCGTATTGGAGCAGGCTGGCGCTCAGGTGCTGCGGATCGATCCTGCTGACTCTGGATGGTTTGAGCGTCTCGGAGAAGCCTCGTTTGTCTTTAATTTACTGCACGGCCCCGGTGGTGAAGATGGAACCGTGCAGGGGGTGTTCGAGATGATGCGCTTGCCCTATAGCGGCTCCGGCGTTCTGGGTTCAGCCCTCACCATGGATAAGATTCGTACCAAACTGCTGTGGCAGGGTGCGGGTCTACCTACCCCTCGCTTTGTGTCGCTCAGCGCTGAAACAGACTGGTCAGCGGTCATAGCGGATTTGGGGACAGCCTTTGTGAAACCGGCTTTGGAGGGATCCTCCTTGGGGATGACCAAAGTCTCTGACGCAGAGGGGTTGCGGATGGCCTACCAAGGTGCCGTGGTTTATGGCGGCGGTGTTTTGGCTGAGCAGTTCATTGCAGGTGCGGAGTATACGGTTGCGATTTTGGGTGATCGGGCATTGCCGAGTATTCATATTGCGGTGCCCGGCGATTTCTACGACTTCGACGCCAAATATCTCTCCGAAGAAACCCGTTTTACCTGTCCATCAGGATTGTCGCCAGCAGAAGAGGCCGAGCTGGCCGCCCTAGCGCTTGGCGCTTTTAGATTGACCGGGTGCAGGGTTTGGGGCCGCGTTGATCTGATGAGAGATCACTCCGGTAGCTGGCAGCTGCTCGAGGTGAATACGGTTCCCGGTATGACCTCCCACAGTCTGGTGCCCATGGCAGCGCGGGCGGCTGACCTGTCGTTACTGGAGGTGCTGACAGAAATATTCCACTTCAGCGAGGGGCGCAGCGGTGAAGGTTAATCGCCCACTTGGCAATAGCAAGCGACGCCGCACGGCGGGCGGCGCTACATCGGCCGCGCCCGCGTCCGCTTCACGCCTGCGGAAATGGCTGAATCGCTCGGTGCTTGTTACCGGTACGGCATTGATTACGGCCGGCTTGTACAACGGCACAACTGCGCTGTGGTCACAGCAAGTAGAGACACTCAGCGTGATGGGTGAGGTGCGCCACATCGATATCAGTGCGATCGAGGCGCGTTTGGCGCCACGGCTTTCCGCCGGATTTCTCGCCACTGATTTGAGTGAACTACGACAGGAACTCGAGGCTTTGCCTTGGGTATACAAGGTCAATACACGTAAGCGGTGGCCGTCCAAAATCGAGGTGCATCTGGTGGAACAACGGCCGCTTGCGCGTTGGGGTGAGGCCGGATACCTCAATCACGAAGGCCAGTTTTTCGCTGCTCGTCATCATCCGCTGTATGACGGGCTCCCCTTGCTGCAGGGTCCTGAGGGTTCAGAAGCCTCACTCATGCGCCGCTATCAGACGCTGGCATCGATGCTCGAGCCCGAGCATCTCGCTATTCACGCGCTGTCACTCGATGACTTGGGTCAAGTCTCCGTGCAGCTCGATAACGGCCTGACGCTAAAGCTGGGGTCCGGGGAGATGTTGCAGCGCATCACGCGCTTCAGACAGTTGTGGCGTCAAGAGCTGACTGTACAGGCAGTGCAAAAAGTAGATCTTCGATACGAGCATGGCGCTGCGGTCACCTTTGGGGACGTGCGCCAGTCCATGCAGCTAACAAGAGTTGGGGGAGAGGGTTGATGGCCAACGCCGAGAGTAAACAAATGATTGTCGGTCTCGATATTGGGACCTCCAAGGTTGTTGCCGTGGTCGGCGAGGTTAACCCCGACGGAGGTATTGAGGTTGTCGGTATTGGGTCGCACCCGTCGAGAGGCATGAAAAAGGGTGTCGTGGTCAATATTGAATCCACGGTCAATGCCATCCAACGCGCTGTGGAGGAAGCGGAGTTGATGGCGGGCTGCCAGATTCACTCTGTTTATGTCGGTATTGCGGGAAGCCATATTCGCTCGGTGAATTCACATGGCATTGTCGCCATTCGTGATCAAGAGGTTTTTCAGCAGGATGTTGATCGGGTCATCGACGCGGCTCAGGCAGTCGCTATCCCCGCGGATCAAAAAATACTGCATGTGCTGCCGCAGGAATATGTGATCGACAACCAGTCGGGTATTCGTGAACCGCTTGGGATGTCTGGCGTGCGCTTGGAGGCCAAGGTCCATTTGGTGACCTGCGCGGTCAATGCCGCTCAAAACATTGAGAAATGTGTCGAACGCTGTGGGCTTTCGGTTGATGGCGTCATTTTGGAGCAGTTGGCCTCCAGCTACTCGGTGATTACTGAGGACGAGCGCGATCTGGGTGTCTGTTTGGTTGATATTGGTGGTGGCACCTCCGATATCGCGATTTTTACCGACGGATCGATTCGTCACACCGGCGTCATTCCGATCGCGGGGGATCAGGTCACTAACGATATTGCAATGGCGCTGCGAACTCCGACCCAGCATGCCGAGGAAATCAAGATCCGCTACGCCTGTGCGTTAACGCAACTCGCGGGCCCCGATGAGACGATCAAAGTACCGAGTGTTGGCGATCGACCGCCGCGAGATCTCTCTAGGCAGTCCCTGGCAGAGGTAGTTGAGCCGCGGTACGACGAACTGTTTACCTTGATTCAAGCTGAGCTTCGTCGCTCGGGTTACGAGGAGCTCATTCCGGCGGGCGTAGTGCTGACCGGTGGCACCTCCAAGATGGAGGGCGCTGTGGAGCTCGCCGAAGAGATCTTCCACATGCCTGTGCGCGTGGGTGCGCCACAGTACGCCCGCGGTCTCCACGACATCATTCGCAATCCTATTTATGCCACGGCCGTCGGGCTGCTGCTCTACGGGGCAGAAGAGGTCGTGGAAGGTGGCAAGCAGGGCCGGGATGGGAAGGGCGAAGGCGTGAGTTTTGCAGGGCGCGTCAAAGCGTGGTTGGCGCGTCATTTTTAGTGATTTTTAGCGAGCTCTGTTGGTTGGGGCTTTTTTTAAAAAGGGGAGAAGGTCATGTTTGAACTCGTAGACAGTGCACCACAAAGTGCCGTCATTAAAGTGATCGGTGTGGGCGGAGGCGGTGGTAATGCCGTCCGTCACATGATTGATCACGACGTTGACGGGGTCGATTTCATCTGCGCGAATACTGATGCTCAGGCGTTATCAGACATTAGCTCGCGAACGGTACTCCAACTGGGGGCGGGTATTACCAAAGGTCTGGGTGCTGGGGCCAACCCAGAGGTAGGTCGCGCTGCAGCGCTCGAGGATAGGGATCGTATTGCCGACGCGTTGCACGGTGCGGATATGGTCTTTGTTACCGCTGGCATGGGTGGCGGGACTGGCACGGGTGCTGCGCCCATTGTCGCGGAGGTGGCGCGTGAAATGGGCATTTTGACGGTCGCGGTTGTCACACGGCCCTTTAGTTTCGAGGGCAAAAAACGCCTGAGTACGGCTGAGGATGGCCTGAGAGAAATCGCTCAGCACTGCGATTCACTGATTACGATACCCAACGAGAAGCTGTTGGAGGTATTGGGATCCCAGACGTCTTTGCTGGACGCCTTTAAAGAAGCCAACGATGTGTTGCTTGGTGCGGTGCAAGGTATTGCTGATTTAATCATCCGGCCCGGCTTGGTCAACGTTGATTTCGCCGACGTACGCACGGTGATGTCGGAAATGGGCGCCGCTATGATGGGTACCGGCACTGCTTCGGGCGAGAACCGTGCCAGAGAAGCGGCCGAGAGAGCGATCAATAGCCCGTTGCTAGACGACATCGATCTCAGTGGTGCACGAGGGATTCTGGTCAACATTACCGCGGGATTAGACCTATCTCTGGGGGAGTTTTCCGAAGTCGGTGCCACCATTGAGGACATCGCTTCGGAAGACGCCACGGTCGTTGTGGGCACGGTAATTGACCCTGAAATGACGGATACGCTCAAGGTGACAGTGGTAGCCACGGGGCTTCGAAATACGGAGTTTCGGCCAGCGCTGACCGCGGTTGAGACCGCGCCGCCCAAGCGGCCTGTGGCCACTGCAGGAGACTACAAGGATTACGATCTGCCTCCCGGGCGCCGGCCGGGTTCTGCCGCGTCGCTGGATGGCCAGGCCGCCATCAAGATTGACGACACCTTGGATGAGCAGTTATTTGATGTGCCCGCTTTTCTCCGCCGTCAGGCCGATTAGAGCGCTGTAAAGCCCTGATTGATGTAAATAATCAGAGTGGGAAAGCTGGAGTGACTTAGCGGATCCTAGTAATGTTTTTACCTCAGAAGTAGAGGGTAAGGCCATGCTAGGGCAGCGCACCCTGCGCGAGCCGATTCAGTCGGCGGGCGTCGGGCTACACTCCGGTCAGAAGGTGCAGATGAAGCTACATCCTGCGCCGGTGGACACGGGTATCGTGTTTCGCCGTACTGATCTCAGTCCGGTCCGGGAAATCCCCGCCCGGGCCGACTGGGTCGAACAAACAGATCTCTCAACGGGTCTCGGCTCGGGTGACGCGAGAGTCACCACCGTGGAGCACCTGCTTTCTGCGCTTTGCGGGCTCGGTATCGATAATGCATTCGTGGATCTGGACGGTGCCGAGGTGCCGATTATGGATGGTTCTGCGGGCCCTTTTGTTTACCTACTGCAGACGGCGGGTATCTGCGAGCAAGACAGCCCCAAGCGGTTTATTCGAATTCTGGAGCCGGTAACGGTCACCCAGAACGACAAAACTGCATCTTTGCGGCCCTATGACGGGTTCAAAGTGACCTTTGGTATTGATTTCGATCACCCCGTGTTTCGTGAGCAAAGCGGCCGTACGACAGTGGAAATTACCAGCGAGGTTTTTGTTCGGGAAATCAGTCGTGCCAGGACCTTTGGCTTCGTCCACGAGTTTGAATACATGCGTTCACGCGGTTTGGCGCGGGGCGGTAGCGTCGATAATGCGATCGTGATCGACGATTACCGTATTCTCAATGAAGAAGGGCTTCGCTACGACGACGAATTTGTTAAGCATAAAATACTGGATGCATTGGGCGATCTCTATCTCGCGGGCCACCAAATATTGGGTGAATACGAGGGAATCAAGTCCGGACATGCGCTGAATAATCAGCTGGTTCGCGAGTTGCTGAGTCGTCCCTCGAGCTGGGAGTGGGCGACCTTTGAAGACGAGTCCGACGCGCCGATGGATTGGGCGATGCAGCGCGATCTGCAATGGGCGTGAACGAATGACCCGGGTGCCCCATAAAAGGGTAAAATAGTGACCATGAGACAGATAACCGCCTAAATTGTCGTGAAACTGATACTCCTCAATCGCCATGCGGCGTCGCGCACCCTTGAGTTGGGGAGATGGACGTGGGCGCTGTTTTCTGTCTGTTTCATCGGAGTCCCCATTGGCCTGATTACACTGAGTTATCAGCTCGGTTTTGGTGACGGGATTGATTCTCAGCAGGCCTCTCGCATTTCAAAAAGCGAACAACAGGCGGTCGAAAGAGCCCAAGCGCTGGCGCAAATGGGGGTCGAAGCGCAGTCTCGATTGACGGCAATGACCCGGCGTTTGGCTAGCATTCAGGCGCAGGTGACGCGCATCGATGCGCTCGGTGCGCATTTGACGGAATTGGCGGGGCTCGATGGGGGGGAGTTCGATTTCTCCGGTCCGCCAGCCCTCGGGGGACCCATAGGCCCACCGGAATCAACTGTTCCTCTGAACGTAGCCGAAATCGATGCGCAGTTCAGCGCGCTGGATACGATATTTTCCCAGCGCGAAGTCCAATTTGACCTGCTGGCGGGATTACTTTCTGCAGAGCAGCTTCAGGCGGCGGCGACCCCTGCGGGGCGGCCTATTCGGCGGGGTTGGCAGTCGTCACCCTACGGTAACCGCATTGACCCGATCACCGGTAAACGCGCCTGGCATGACGGCGCCGATTTTGCGGGTCGCGAGGGCTCTGACATTCTCGCGGTCGCCAGTGGTGTTGTCAGTTGGAGCGGGTACAAGAACGGCTATGGCAATTTGATCGAGGTCTCTCATGGCGACGGTCTCAGCACACGCTATGGTCACAACGCCGAAAATCTGGTCGAAGTGGGGGATCTGGTGCGTCGCGGAGACGTGATCGCATTGATGGGCAACACGGGCCGTTCAACGGGCCCCCACGTTCATTTTGAGGTGTTCAAAAACGGCCGCACGGTCGACCCCGCCGCTTACGTCAAGCGCACTTACCGCTGAGTTCCAGCGACCCCGGGGCCGCCGCGCCCGCCCTTAAAACCAAAGAACCCATGAACGGCCAGTGAGACCCTCATGCTGATCTCTACAGTGAAAAAAATTTTTGGCACCCGTAATGATCGGGAGCTCAAGCGTATGGGCAAAGTGGTTGCCCGAATCAATGCATTAGAAGAGGGCATGCAAGCGCTCGATGATGCCGCGCTCAAAGCTAAAACCGCAGAATTCCGCCTTCGGCTGGGTGAGGGGGAAAGCCTCGATCAGTTACTGCCAGAAGCCTTTGCAGTGGTGCGAGAAGCCGGTGTGCGTGCATTGGGCATGCGCCACTTTGACGTGCAGCTTATCGGCGGTATGGCGCTGCACGACGGCAAGATCGCAGAGATGCGCACAGGGGAGGGCAAAACGCTGGTGGCCACGTTACCGGCCTATCTCAACGCGCTGCCTGATCATAGCGTGCACTTGGTCACGGTGAATGACTATCTAGCCAGGCGTGATGCGGCCTGGATGGGGCCGCTGTATGAGTTTTTGGGGCTGACAGTGGGTGTGGCTAGCTCGGGTCAGTCGGCGGAAGAAAAAAAGGCCGCCTATGACTGTGATGTTGTGTACGGCACAAACAACGAATTCGGCTTTGACTACTTGCGCGACAACATGGCGTTCAGCCGGTCTGATAAGGCGCAGGGGTCTCTGGCCTTCGCCATTGTCGACGAGGTGGACTCGATTCTGATCGACGAAGCCCGAACGCCGCTGATCATCTCGGGCGCGGTGGAGGACAGCTCAGAGCTCTACAAATCTATTAATCGACTCGTGCCCAGACTAACACCCGAGCTGGAGGAGCAGGAGGGGGATTACACCGTTGACGAGAAGCAACGGAGCATAGAGTTGACCGAGGCGGGTCACGAGAAAGTCGAGCAGATGTTGATCGAGGCGGGACTACTGCAAGGGGATGACTCTCTTTATGCCGCGACCAATTTGGGTCTGCTGCACCATGTTCACTCAGGCCTCCGCGCGCATGTGATGTTTCACCGAGACGTTGAATACATTGTGCAGGACGGACAGGTGGTGCTCATTGACGAGCACACGGGGCGGACCATGCCCGGGCGCCGCTTATCTGAGGGCCTGCATCAGGCGATCGAGGCCAAGGAAGGTGTGCGCATCCAGAGCGAGAGCCAGACCTTGGCGTCGACGACTTTCCAGAACTTCTTCCGCCTGTATGACAAGCTCGCTGGCATGACCGGTACCGCCGATACCGAGGCGTTTGAGTTTCGTCAGATCTACGGTCTGGACTGTGTGGTGATTCCCACCAACGTGCCCATGCGACGCGATGATCTCAACGACCTGGTCTATCTCACGCGGGAGGAAAAGTTCGAGGCCATCATTGAGGATGTCCAAGCCTGTATTGAAAATGGCGCGCCGGTGCTGGTGGGCACCGCGTCAGTCGAAACCTCGGAAGAATTGTCTAAAGCCTTCCAGGAAAAAAAGATCGAGCACAAGGTGCTCAACGCCAAGTATCACGAGCAAGAAGCCGAAATTATCGCGCAGGCGGGTCGCCCGGGCGTGGTCACCATCGCCACCAATATGGCGGGGCGCGGTACGGATATCGTACTCGGTGGCAATCTGGAGGCGGAGCTCGCCGCGGCTGGGGATAACCTCGATGAGGCGGCGCAAGCCAAGATAACGGCTGACTGGCAGGTGCGTCATGATGCCGTTATCGAGGCGGGCGGCTTGCATATTCTCGGTACGGAGCGACACGAATCTCGACGCATCGACAATCAGCTTCGGGGTCGCTCCGGGCGCCAGGGAGATCCGGGTGTTTCGCGCTTTTATCTGTCTTTGGAAGACAACCTGATGCGGATCTTTGCCTCGGATCGGGTCAAAAGCTTTATGCAGGCGCTGGGTATGGAGCGGGGCGAAGCCATTGAGCACCGCATGGTGAGCAACGCCATTGAAAAGGCGCAGCGCAAGGTTGAGGGGCGCAATTTTGATATTCGCAAGCAGTTGCTTGAGTATGACGATGTCGCCAACGACCAGCGACAGATCATCTATCGACAGCGTGATGAGCTACTGTCTGACGACAGCATTGGGGACACGATAACGGCAATTCGCGCCGACGTTGTAAACGATGCCATCGACGGATTTATTCCTCCGATGAGTGTCGAGGAGCAGTGGGATATCCCCGGTCTCGAAAAGCAGTTGGAGGCCGAATTCGGTCTGACATTGCCCGTAGCGCAGTGGCTTGAAGAAGACACCGGCCTGCATGAAGAGACGTTGCGGGAGCGCATTGTTGCAGCGGTCCAGACCGCCTACGACGAAAAGTCGGCGGGCGTCGGTGCCGGTATGCGCCAGCTCGAAAAGCAAATCATGCTGCAGGTGCTCGATACGCTGTGGAAAGAACACCTGCAGGTGATGGATCAACTGCGTCAGGGGATCCACCTGCGGGCCTATGCCAATAAAAATCCAAAGCAGGAATACAAGCGCGAGTCCTTCGCTTTATTTGAGGCGCTATTGCAGCGTTTGAAATATGAGGTGATTCGCTTTTTGAGCCATGTTCAGGTTCAGCGCTCCGATGAGGCCGCAGCCATCGAACAACAAAGACGCGAGGCCGCGGCCAAGCAGAAAATGGCGTTTGAGCATGCTCAAGCGACACCAGCGTTGCCCGAGGAGCAGGCAGACGCGCCGAGTGAGGCGATCCCACCCCAGCCCATAACACGAACGCAGCCCAAGGTGGGCCGCAATGACCCCTGCCCCTGCGGCAGTGGCAAGAAATACAAGCAGTGTCACGGCGCGCTGAACTGATGGGCGTCGACATAACTGCTGGGGATTAGGGGAGTAGGCATGCGCTATGCAGTGCCCGGTGTCCGTTTGGGTGTGGCTCAGGCGGGCATAAAGAAAGCAGGCAAGGACGACCTCTTGCTCATTGCGCTCTCGGAAAACGCCCAGACGGTCGCGGTTTTTACGCAGAATGCTTTTTGTGCTGCACCCGTCACGCTAGCGCGCAAGCATTTGGCGCTGAGTCTGGGTCAACCCCGTTATCTGTTGATCAATACCGGTAATGCAAATGCCGGTACCGGAGAGGCGGGTATCGACGGTGCTTTTGCATGCTGTGCCGCGTTGGGTGAGCTGGCAGAGATCGCTGCTACCGCAGTATTACCCTTTTCAACGGGTGTTATTGGCGAGCCGCTCCCTGTCGAGCGTATTGAGAGCGCCATTCCCGCCGCGTTCGGCGCGCTGCAGCCTGATCAGTGGGAGCGCGCTGCGGGCGCGATTCTCACTACCGATACCCGACCCAAATTGCGGACCGCAACCCTCGAGGTCGACGGGCGGGCCTGTGTGATTACCGGCATTGCAAAGGGTGCGGGCATGATTTGTCCCAATCTTGCGACCATGCTGGCTTTTATCGCGACTGACGCCGCAATATCGGCACCGCTTTTGGAGGAACTGCTGCGCAACGCTGTGGCGAAAAGCTTCAATCGCATTACCGTGGACGGTGATACCTCCACCAATGACGCTGTGACGTTATCGGCAACCGGCGAGAGCGGTGTGGTCATTGAGCCGGGATCCCGGCACGCATCAGACTTCTCAAGGGCACTTGAGACGCTGATGATCGAACTGGCTCAGGACATTGTTCGCGATGGAGAGGGCGCCACCAAGTTTGTCGAAATTCATGTTGTGGGAGGGGAGTCAGAGGCGGCCTGCGATCAGGTAGCGCGGACGATCGCCCACTCCCCACTGGTTAAAACTGCCTTATTCGCCTCAGATCCCAATTGGGGTCGTATTCTTGCCGCGATCGGACGCGCGGGCCTCGAGGCCTTGGATACCGAGGCGGTTTCGATTGAGATCAATGGCGTGGTGATTGCTGAGCGCGGAGCGCGCGCCCCAAGTTACACCGAGGCCCTGGGTCAGCAGGCAATGGACGAGGATGAATTGCGATTGCGGGTTTCGCTACAGCGGGGCCCAGCCGAGAGCCTCTTGTGGACCACGGATCTGTCCTATGACTACGTCAAGATCAACGCCGAGTATCGTACCTAATGCCCGAAGTGGTCACTGTGGCTGTAGGCATTGTTCAGGACAGGCAGGGCAGGGTGCTCGTCAGCCGCCGCGCGGCAGATGCGCATCAGGGCGGGTTATGGGAGTTTCCTGGCGGTAAAGTTGAGCCGGGTGAAGCAATTGAGATGGCGCTGGCGCGCGAGTTCCGGGAGGAGCTCGGTGTCGAGGTGTTGGCCAGCGAAGCTTTGATGCGCATCGAGCATGACTACGGCGACAAGCAGGTGTGCCTCGATGTGCGTCGAGTGACCCAGTTTCAAGGTGAGGCGCGGGGGCTCGAGGGGCAGCCACTGGCGTGGCAGCTGCCGGAGGATTTACGTGATTGGGCTTTTCCCGCTGCTAACGCCCCGATTCTCACTCGACTGATTTCGGGCTAAGAGTGGGTAGCGCGCGCCAGTAAAGTCTGGTGCAGAATGGCCGCCTTTTCGTGGAGGTCCGCCAGTGTGCCGCTGTTATCAATCACAATGTCAGCGCGACTTTTTCGGGTTTCCCGCCCCAGTTGTGCCGCCATGATGCCCTCTACCAAGGTCTGGTCGTTGCCATCTCTCTCCATGGTGCGCGCTATCTGCATGTCCTCGGGTACATCGACAACAACGCTCACATCAACCAAATCGGATTGCCCGCTTTCCAGCAGCAGCGGGGAGCTCAACACCGCGTAGGGTGAGTTGGCAGCTGAGAGTTGTCGAACCAGCTCTTCCCTGATGCGAGGATGGGTAATGGTCTCCAGCGTTCTGCGCTTGTCGGCGTCGGCAAACACCAGCTCGCGCAGGGCGGCGCGATCCAGCTGACCATCGGGCAAAAGGTAGCTATTGCCAAAAGCTGCGGCGATCTCGGCTAGCGCCGGCTGACCGGGCGCTACCACAACCCGAGCGGCGAGATCCGCATCCACCACGGTAATACCCTGTTGGGCCAGCCAATCGGTCAGCGCGGTTTTGCCACTCCCGATACCCCCGGTAATACCCACGCGCAGCATGTCAGAGCGTTACCATGGCCAAATATTGGTTGATCAAGTTATCGCCAAAGAACAAGGTCAAGAGGCCTGCGCCCGCCAGATAGGGACCAAAGGGCATCGGGGTATCCCGGCCCTGTCGCCGTGCTACCAAGATAGCAATCCCCAGTGCCGCGCCAACAAAGGAGGACAGTAGAATCATCAGCGGCACCGCCTGCCAACCAAACCAGGCGCCCAGGGCGGCGAGGAGCTTAAAGTCGCCATAGCCCATACCCTCTTTGCCCGTTGCTAATTTAAATAGCCAGTAAACACTCCAGAGCGATCCATAACCCAGCATGGCGCCCAGTACCGCCGACGATAGCGGCGTCCAGATGCCAAATATATTGACGCCCAGACCGATCCACAGGAGCGGCAGGGTGATGCTATCGGGCAGCAGTTGGGTGTCGAGATCGATTCCGGTAAGCGCCACCAACATCCAGATCAGCACCAGTGCGCTGGCTGCTTCCAGGCCAAAGCCAAAATGCCAGGCGGCCGCAGCGGATAGCAGTCCGGTTATGAGTTCGACTACAGGGTATCGGATGGAAATGAGGGTGTGGCAGTAGTGACAGCGACCGCGGAGAACGAGCCAGCTCAGTACCGGAATGTTGTGCCAGGGGCGGATAGCAGCGCCACATTCCGGGCATTGAGAGCCCGGGAAAGACAGGCTGACTTTGGATTCCTCAGGTACCGGCTGATCCATCAGTTCACAGCATTCCCGGCGCCAGGTTTGCTCCATCATGCGGGGCAATCTCAAAATCACCACGTTGAGGAAGCTCCCCACAATCAACCCGAGGGCGCCGCAGTACAGAGTAAAAACTGCTGGGTCAGCGAAAAAGGGCGGTATGGTCAGAAGCTGTTACCTCGATCAGGTCGCTGGCGGGATTCTATCTGTTTACACCACAGATCCGAGCATAAATATGGGCAGGTACATCGCGATCATCAAGCCACCGACTAAAACGCCCAGTATGGACATAATCATGGGTTCCATCAGCGAACTCAGGCTGTCTACCGCATTATCCACGGCGGCTTCGTAATGATCTGCCACCTTGCCCAGCATATCATCCAGTGCGCCGGACTCCTCGCCAATGGAGGTCATTTGTAGCAACATAGTGGGAAATAACCCGGTGCTGCGCACCGCTGTGGCCAGCGCCGTACCGGAGGTGACGTCCTCGCGGATCCGTTTGATCGCCCGACTGTAGATGGCGTTGCCGGCGGCACCGGCGGTGGAGTCGAGGGCCTCAACCAAAGGCACTCCAGCAGCAAAGGTGGTGGAAAGGGTGCGCGAGAAACGCGCGATCACCGCGTCGTGAACCACGTCACCAATAATCGGTATCTTCAGTGAGACGCTGTCGATCCAATCAGCGAATCGTTTTGACCGGCGCTTGGCCTGAGAAAAAGCATATCCCGCAGCAAACAGGCCCAGCATCATTACAAACCACCAACTCTGCACCCATTCGGAGATCCGCAGCACAAACAGCGTAAAGCCCGGCAGGTCGGCGCCAAAACCTCGAAACGTCTCGGCAAATTGCGGCACGACTTTGATTAGCAAGATACCCGTGACGACAACTGCTACCACAATCACTGCGGCGGGGTAGGTGAGCGCTTTTTTGATTTTTGCCTTGAGGGCTTCGGTTTTTTCTTTATAGGTGGCCACCCGATCCAGCATGACTTCCAGCGTGCCCGAGTCTTCTCCTGATGCCACGAGAGAACAAAAGAGGTCGTCAAAGTATTGAGGATGCTTGGCCAGAGAGCCGGCGAGCCCCGTTCCCGACGCGACGTCGGTGCGGATGGTGGTGATGAGCTCGCGCATTTTTTGATGATCAGTGCCCTCAGCCACAATATCGAAGGCCTGAACCAAGGGCACACCCGCCTTCATCATGGTTGCTAGCTGGCGGGTGAAGATGGCGATATTAGCGGCTTTGATTGGTGCGGCGCCCAGAGAAAACAGCGGTTTGGATTTCTTTTTGACAGTTTTGGCCGCTACCCCCTGTTTACGCAGTTGCACTCTGGCGATAGCGGCAGAGCTGGCGCGCAATTCACCCGTCGATTTGCGTCCGTTACGGTCGATGCCGCTCCAGACAAATATGGGGTTTTCTGCTGCCATTGTTCTCATACCTGTGAGCTTTCTCTAACTGATTTGGGTTGTCATTTGTGCCGTAGCGCGCATTAATCCGTGGTCACACGGCTGACCTCTTCAAGGCTGATCAAGCCCTCGGCACATTTTTTGAGTGCCGATTGTCTCAGATCATTAAAGCCCGCTTCCCGGGCGGTGCGATCAAGTTCCAGTGAATTGGCACCATCCATAATGGCCGACGCGATTGCCTTATTGACTTTGACCACCTCGTAAATACCTACTCGGCCCTTGTAGCCCCCCTTGCATTGCTTGCAGCCCACGGGCTTTTTAATGTGGGCCTGATTGAGCTGATCGGCGCTGAACCCTAACTGCATGAGGGCTTCGCGAGGCACGCTGGTTTCGGGTACGGCACAGTGGCTACACAATCGTCGCGCCAAGCGCTGCGCAATGATCAGTGTGACTGACGCGGCAATGTTGAAAGCGGGGACACCCATGTTGAGCAGCCGAGTGACGGTTTCTGCGGCGCTATTGGTATGTACGGTGGAGAGCACCAAGTGACCGGTTTGCGCGGCCTTGATGGCGATTTCCGCGGTTTCGAGATCACGAACCTCGCCT